>ERZ791931.1392-NODE-1392-length-18373-cov-15.136642_pt1 | contig 18373 bp, 15 predicted proteins | sample MGYA00510127_ERZ791931 | MGnify/ENA primary metagenome ERZ791931 (study PRJEB30046, sample SAMN00792067) | human gut metagenome | study: EMG produced TPA metagenomics assembly of the A metagenome-wide association study of gut microbiota in type 2... | reverse complement strand
CGTAAAAATTTCTTCCTGCATCAGCTACAGGAAGCTCACGCTTCTCGAAAAGAGAGGTACCTGTTTAACCGAACTTAGAAAGGAGGACGGCGCTTCCTCCACTGTCTGAAGACAGAGGTTTCCGCGCCGAATTTCTATGAACTGCAACGCCAATGCCTGCACGACCGCCGACGCCGGCGACGACGCAGGCCGATTTGCCCTCACGACGACCGCCCCCTGCTGCCGCGTCACCGAATACGGTCTGATGCGCGTCTCTGGCAAGGACGCCGTCACGTTCCTGCACGGCCAGTTTACGAACGCCGTGACGGGCCTCGCCGACGAAGTCCGCAATGCGGGCTACTGCACCCCGAAGGGCCGCCTTCTCGCCACGTTCCGCGTCTGGATGGACGGCGACGACGTCATGATGCTCGTCCCGAAGGCTGTTGCGCCCGCCTTCTTCAAGCGCCTGCGCATGTACGTGCTCCGCGCCGACGTGACCTTCACGTGCACGGGCGGCGACGTCGTCATGACGGGCGTTCCCGCCGGCGCCGAGGCCTTCCTCGAAGCTGCGGGCCTGCCCGTCCCGGCGCCCAGCCGCGTCGTTCGCCACGACGGCCTCGTCATCGTCGACGCCGAACCTGCCTCCAAAGTCGAGGGCTTCTGCGCAGGAGGCCGCCGTGCGCTCATCATTGCCCCGAAGGATGACGCCCGCTTTGCCGACGCCTCGACGGACTCCGCCCTCTGGTGGGCCTCCGAAATCGCCGCAGGCAAGACCACCGTCTGGCCGGGCTCACGCGAACTCTTCGTGCCGCAGGCCGTCAACTACGAACTTTCGGGCGGCGTCGTCTTCAACAAGGGCTGCTACCCCGGACAGGAAGTCGTCTCCCGCGTCCAACACATCGGCGAGACGAGCCGCCGCGCCGCCTTCGGCCTCGTGGCCGGCACCGAGGCCCCGCTCCCCGGCGCTCCCGTATACTGCGACGGCGCCGAAGCCGGCTTCGTGACGCAGGCCGTCGCGGGCGAAATCTCGACCCTCGTCGCCTTCTCGTCCCTGCGCTCCGCCCTCACGGGCCGCCTCACACTCACGCCCGAAGGCGCGCCGATCTCGATCCTGCCGCTGCCCTACAAGATCCCGTCCGCAGCCTGATCGCACTGATCCGCATTCGACCGGCGGCCGTCATCCCTCTGTGGTGACGGCCGCCTTTTCCTTCATGAGCCTCACCCTTTCTCCTGCGCAACAGACAGAATATGTTATGTCGGCTTATACGGAAGGCAAAATGGCAAATTCAACCGAGCCATCTTCCGGCTCCCTGCAGGGCGGCCGTGCCGTCCCGTGAGAGGGCTTCCTTTGGATGCGTCCGCGCAACATTCCGGCACCTGCGCCTGAGGGAAAACATGGTTTTGAGCGTTTTTCCAAATTTCCTCTGCTAGACTCAGACAGACAAGGCGGACACAGCGTTCCGCCCGCATGATTCACTTATTCCCAAGCCCATGCAGAAGACCCTCACGTTCACCATCACGCTCGACGAGATCGAGGCGGGGAAGGCGGCCGAAGTGCTCGCAGGGGCCGGACTGACACCCGAGGGCGTGATCCGCCAGCTTCTCGAGCGCACTGCACGCGAAGGTGTCGTGCCGCTGCGCAAGGGGCGTGCCCGTCCGAAGAGGACGGACGGTGGGGACGCAGGCGCGCACTTCGTGCAGGGCGACCTCTTCGCCCGTCCCGATCCCGCAGAGCCCTTCTACTCGTTCAATCCCCCTGCGGCCAAGCCCGAGACGCTTCTGCCCTCGCTCGTCACGCTGCGCGCCCTGCAGGACGCGCAGGCCAAATTGCGCTGGCGTGAACGCGAGCGCGAAAGCGCCGACGGCTCGATGCTTCAGAGCGGCCCCGACGCGCCGCTCGAGCTTCTCGAAACCAAGCAGTTCCGGTTCGACAAGTCCCTCATCGTGGGCGACCCGAGGCGTTCCGCCATCATCGCCGCCCTTGAGGCGCTCTTCACCGAGCTCACGAACAGGCGCGTACCCGAGGGGCTGCGACCCGTCGGAAACGGCGACAGCCTCTATGCGGTCCTCGACGTAGAGAGCGCTCCGCTCGGCCTCATCCTCCAGATCGGCGGCGCCGAGATCTGCCTCGTGCGCTACGGTACGCCCGAAAGTCTTCTCGAGAATCCGCACGTGCTCGAACATTGATCCCGTCGTCCGCAAACAGAACGCCCAAGCAAAAGGCGCCGACTCCTCATTCGGGAGACGGCGCCTTTTTGTTCCTTCAGAAGCCGCAGCCTCAGTCCTCGACCGTGACAGTCGTGCCCTCGTGACAGACGGTGAGCACTCTGGCGGCGAAGTCGGGCCAGATCTCGCGGACCTTCGCGACGAAGGCTTCGGCGACGGCCTCGGACTTCGTGGCAGCGATCATGGTCGAGCCCGAGCCGCTGATGAAGAAGGTGGCGGCGCCCGCCTCGAGCGCCATGGCGCGCATGGCGTCGTACTCGGCGATGAGCGTGCGGCGGTAGGGCTCGTGCAGGACGTCCGCGCAGGCAGCGCCCACCAGCGCCTCGTCGCCCGTCTCAAGGCCCCTCACCATCGCGATGGCGTGGGACATCGTGTGAACGGCGGCCGAGAGGTCGATGTCGCGCCTGACGATCCTGCGGGCCTCCTCGGTGCGGACCTCGTAGTTCGGGATCACGGCCACGAAGCGCCAGGCGGGATCGGGCGAGAACGGAACGGCGACGGCCCTGCCCTCGTGCATGAAGCTCGCCGTCAGGCCGCCGAGGAAGGCCGGCGCGGCGTTGTCGGGATGGCCCTCGAAGGCCGTGCAGAGTTGGAAGAGGTCGTCGGTCGTGAACGGATTGCCGAGCATCGCGTTGGCGGCGGCCATGCCGCCCGCAATACAGGTGCTCGAAGATCCGAGACCGCGAGCGACGGGCACCTCGGAGTCGATCACGAGATGCACGGCGGGCACGGGACGGCCCGCCTTCTCGCAGACCATGCGGAAGCCCTGCATGACGAGGTTGTCGGCATTTCGGTAGGCCTCGGGACAGCCCTCGATCACGAGCTCGTCGGAGGGCTCGAACGTGAACTTCGCCTGCAGCGAGAGGGCCATGCCGAGCGAATCGTAGCCGGGACCGAGGTTCGAGGTCGAGGCGGGAACGCGGACGGTGACTTTCATGTGCGGCCTCCCCTGTCAGAATGCGCGCGCGACGGCCGCGCGGATGAAGTCGGCCATGCCCTCGGGACGCACGACGTCCTTGTGGAGCACGGGCATCGAGCGCAGCTCTGCAAGAGGCGCGGGGGCGTTTTCACTCGTGAGCCCGGAAAGCGCGTCCATGTATGCGAAGCCGTCGGGATCGCCTTCAAGCGGCCTGCCAGTGAGCGCGATGTAGACGTCGCGGCAGAACTTGAAGGGGCTCGCCGTCGAGAGCACCACGCACGGCACCGACCTGTCGGCGCGCTCGCGGGCGACCTTGAGGGCCACGGCGGTGTGCGGGTCGACGAGGCGGCCGTCCTTGCGCCAGGCCTCGCGGATCATCGCGGAGGTTTCGGCGTCGTCGGCCCAGCCGCACTTGAAGAGCGAGCGGATGCGCTCGAGCATCTCGCCCTCGACCCTGAAGACGCCCTCGTTCCTGAGGTTCTCCATGAGGCGGGCGATGAGCGCCGTGTCGCCCTCGGATGCGTAGTAGAGCATGCGCTCGAGGTTGCTCGAGATCAGGATGTCCATGCTCGGCGTGATCGTCTTCACGAACGGACGGTTGCGGTCGTAGACGCCCGTCGTCAGGAAGTCCGTGAGCACGTTGTTGGCGTTGCTCGCCACGATGAAGTGGCGCACGGGCAGGCCCATGCGGTACGCATAGTAGCCCGCGAGCACGTCGCCGAAATTGCCCGTCGGGACGCAGAAGTCGACCTTGGCGCCCTGTTCGACCTCGTTGGCCTCGACGAGCTGGCGGTAGGCGTCGAAGTAGTAGACGACCTGGGGCACGAGGCGGCCGATGTTGATCGAGTTGGCCGAGGAGAGTTCCACGCCTTCGTCGGCGAGCTCCTGCCTGAGGTCCGAGGCGAAGATCTTCTTGACGGTGCTCTGCACGTCGTCGAAGTTGCCCTCGACGGCGGCGACCGCGACGTTGCGACCCTCCTGGGTCGCCATCTGCAGGTACTGGATGTCGCTCACCTTGCCGTGCGGATAGAAGACCGTGATGCCAATGCCGGGCACGTTCATGAAGCCCGAAAGGGCGGCCTTGCCCGTGTCGCCCGAGGTCGCCGTCGCGATCATGACGCGGCGGCCCGTGTCCTTGAGCGCGGCGCTCATGAGCTGCGGCAGCATGCACAGGGCGACGTCCTTGAAGGCGGACGTGGGACCGTGATGCAGCTCGAGCAGGAATTCGTCGCCCACGCGGGTCACGGGCGTCACGGCGACGCTCGCGAAGTTGTCGGCATAGGCGCGCTCGATGCCCTCGGCGAGCTCGGTCTTCGTGAAGTCGGAGAGCAGGACCGAGAAGACGCGCAGCGCCGTCTCGCGGTACGGGAGGCCCTTGAGCATGTCGGGCGTCAGGACGCAGGTGAGGAGCTCGTCGCTCACATAGAGGCCACCGTCGTCGCACAGGCCCTTGAGCAGGGCTTCGCGGGCATTCACGCCGTTTTCAAGGCTTCTCGTGCTGTGGTAGATCATGGAGGAACTTCTCCGAAATTTGGGAACAATCGGTTCATTGTGGCACAAAGCCTGCAAAAAAACCGCGTTTCACCTCAAGGCTAAAGCCTTCTAGGGCATTTCACCTAAGACATGCGCCCGAAGACGTTGGCAGAATAATCCGATATGATGCATAAGTGGTGTTTTCCGCTCAGGCTTCAATCCTGAAGCGTGAGCGAATCGCCCTTCACGAAAACGGAGCCCCAATTGAACATCGGACTGCTTGGATACGGAACCGTCGGCCGCACCGTGGCCGAACTTCTGGACGAGCGTGACTGCGGGATCAGGATCAGGCACATTCTGCGGCGACCCGGCCACGCGGACGGCCCCCTGATGACCGACTCGTTCGAGGCCGTGCTGAACGACCCCGAGGTCACGTGCATCGTCGAGGCTCTCCCGGGCCGCGACCCCGCCCTCTCCTACATCCGCGCCGCGCTTGCGGCCGGCAAGCACGTCGTCACATCCAACAAGGCCGCCGTGGCCGCCGATCTCAAGGGACTCGCCGAGCTTGCCCGCGCCAACAACGTCTCGCTTCTCTTCGAAGCGAGCTGTGGAGGCGGCATGCACTGGGTCGAGATGATCAAGAAGACCGCCCGCTTCAACGAGGTCTCCGACGTCTCGGGCATCCTCAACGGCACCTGCAACTACATGCTCGACCACATGGAGAGGAGCGGCCTCTCCTTCGAGGAGGCGCTCGCACGCGCCCAGGCCCTCGGCTACGCCGAAGCCGACCCGACGGCCGACATCACGGGCGCCGACGTCCGCAACAAGGCGATCATCTCCGCCTCGCTTGCCTACCGCACCCCCGTCGTGAGCGATATTCCGACGGCGGGCATCGTGGGCGTGACGAGCGGCATCATCGCCGCGGCCCGCGAGCGTGGCCGCAGCCTCCGCCTCATGATGCTCAGCGAAAGGCGCGGCGATCGCTACGCCGTCGGCATCGTGCCGGTGCTTCTTTCCCAGGACGAAATCGCCGCACACGTTCACGACAACCTGAATTACGGCCGCATCACCGGCGACGTGGTGGGCGCCCTCTCGATCGTCGGGCAGGGCGCGGGCGGCAGGCCCACGGCCGACGCCATGATTCAGGACCTGATTTCCCTCGGACGCGGAGAGACCAGCAGGCCGGTTCTCGACCGCCCCCTGACGTACGACCCCGCCCTGCTCTGCGGCACAGGCCACTTCCCGGACGAAGTCCTTCCGGGACGCCCCCTCGCCGAGCTCATCGAGATCGCGCGTCAAAAGCAGTCCTTCCTTGCCTTTGAACCTCAGGCCACGGAGTAATCCAACATGATCAAAATCACCAAATTTGGCGGCTCGAGCGTCGCCGACGCCGAACAATTCAAGAAAGTCAAGGCCATCATCGAGGCCGATCCGTCCCGACGATTCGTCGTCTCCTCGGCCTCCGGCAAGCGCTTCAAGGGTGACAACAAGATCACCGACCTGCTCTATCTCTGCCAGGCCCACGTGACCTATCACGTCGACTATCTGCCGCTCTTCAACATGATCGCCGACCGCTTCCGCAGCATTCGCGACGAGCTCGGCCTGAAGGTCGACATCGAGACCGATCTCGCGAAGATGCGCGACAGCCTTCCCGAAATGTCCGTCGACGAAATCGTCAGCCGCGGCGAGTACTTCACCTCCCGCCTGATGGCAGACTACCTCGGGTTCCCCTTTGTCGACGCCACCGACGTTGTCTGCATCAACTTCGACGGCACCTTCAACTTCAACGAAACCACCGAACGCCTCAAGGAAATCCTCAAGAAGCACGACCGCTTCGTGATGCCCGGCTTCTACGGCCGGCTTCCCGACGGCCACGTCCGCGTCATGAGCCGCGGCGGCTCCGACATCTCGGGCTCCATCCTCGCCCGCTGCATCCAGGCCGACCTCTATGAGAATTGGACCGACGTCTCCGGCTTCCTGATGGCCGACCCGCGCATCGTCGAAAATCCCCGCAACATCGAACAGATCACCTTCTCCGAGCTGCGCGAGCTCTCCTACATGGGCGCGAGCGTGCTTCACGAAGACGCCGTCTTCCCACTGCGCGAGAGGAACATTCCGATTCAGGTCCTCAACACCAACCGCCCGCAGGATCTGGGCACGATCGTGCGCGACAAGATCCCCGCCGACCCGACGGCTCCGCTCGTCACCGGCATTGCAGGCAAGAAGGACTTCGTCTCCATCGAAATCTCGAAGAAGAACATGTCCAACCGCGTTGGCTTCGTGCGCGAGGTGCTCTCCATCCTCGAGTCCTACAACGTCTCGGTCGAGCATCTGCCTTCCGGCATCGACAGCTTCTCCGTCGTGGTCGCCAAGGCCGACGTGAAGCAGAACGTCTACGAGATCATCGCCCGCATCCAGGAGGCAATGAAGCCCGACTCCATCCGCCTCACCGAGCCCTTCGCGCTGATCGCGACGGTGGGCCGCAACATGAACTCCCGCCCCGGCACCTCGGGCCGTCTCTTCGCCGCCCTCGGCAAGGCCGGCATCAACGTCCGCATGATCGCCCAGGGAAGCGCCGAGCTCAACATCATCGTCGGCGTCGAAAACAAGGACTTCAACCGCGCCGTCGCCGCCCTTTACGAAACCTTTGCCGCTGAAGCCAAAGAAGTCAGGGCCCAGCAGGCTCAGAACGCTTGACAGGAGACAATCATCATGGCCAGCTACAAAGTCGGCATTCTCGGCGCCACGGGCGCCGTCGGCGAACAGATGCGAATCGTCCTCGCCGAACGCAAGTTCCCCATCTCCGAACTCCGCCTCTTCGGCTCCGCCCGCTCCGCAGGCAAGGTGATCAACTACGAGGGCCAGGACATCGTCGTTCAGGAAGCCAGTCTCGAGGCCTTCAAGGGCCTTGACCTCCTGCTCGGCGCCGCCGACAATCCCGTCGCCAAGCAGTTCCTGCCCGAAGCCGCGAAGATGGGCATCCACGTCGTGGACAACTCCAGCGCCTTCCGCCTTGATCCCGATGTTCCGCTCGTCATCCCCGAAGTGAACCCCGAGGACGTGAAGCTCTCCAAGGGCCTCATCGCAAACCCGAACTGCGCGACCATCATCGGCCTCACCGCCGTCAACTCGCTTCACCGCCACGCCCGCATCCGCCGCATGGTCGTCTCGACCTATCAGGCCGTCTCCGGCGCAGGCAAGGCCGGCATCGACGCCCTTGAGGCCGAAGTCAAGGCCGCCGACGGCCAGCGCGCCGAAGGTTCCTGCTTCCCCTATCCGATCGCCTACAACCTGATCCCGCAGATCGGCGGCTTCAACGAAATGGGCTACTCCTCGGAAGAGATGAAGATGCAGAACGAAGGCCGCAAGATGCTCCACGACGAGACCATCCGCTTCGCCTGCACCTGCGTGCGCGTGCCCATCATCCGCTCCCACTCCGAGGCCATCACCCTTGAGTTCGAGAACGACATCACGCCCGACAAGGCCCGCGAGCTCCTCGCCGAAGCTCCCGGCGTCGTCCTCTGCGACGATCCGAACAACGGCCAGTACCCGATGCCGCTCCTTACGAGCGACCAAGACCTCGTCTACGTCGGCCGCGTGCGCCGCGACCTTTCCGCCGACGCCGCGTCCTTCAACCGCTCGCTCACGCTCTTCTGCTGCGCCGACCAGGTCCGCAAGGGCGCCGCGACGAACGCCGTTCAGATCGCCGAGCTCATCTTCGGCCTGAAGTGACCCGCACCTGAGACCTGCTGAGTCCACGGCCCGTCTTCCACTGCGAAGGCGGGCCGCTTCATTTTCACGCATGCGAAACGGCGCCCCTCCGGACAGGAAGGACGCCGCGGCTTGATCCTAAAAGCAAAAGTTGCATGACACGCAAGAAGCTTTCCTCACCCCTCAGAAAACGAGGCGCATCATGCGGTGCGGGATTCCTGCCTCGTCGAACTCGTCGCCGAAGGGCTCGAAGCCGAGGCGCTCATAGAACGGCATGGCCTGCACCTGTGCGGCGAGGTGCACGTCCTTCATGCCGCGCGCCTTCGCGCGCTCGAGGACAGTCTTCATCACGGCCTCGCCGATGCCGCGGCCGCGGAAGGGACGGAGTACCGCGACGCGGCCGATGCGACCGTTGTCGAGCAGCCTTGCGCAGCCCGTGACCATGTGCCTTGCGTCGAACGAAATGAAGTGCTCGGCCGTCTTGTCGTCCTCGTCGAACTCCAGCTCGCGGGGCACCTTCTGCTCCGCGATGAAGACCATGGCGCGCACGCGCTCGGCCTCGTGCTGATAGGTCTTCCAGTCGCCGTGGACGATGTTGGGTGCGGTCTGCATGAGTTTTCTCCTCGAATGATCCTGAACAATCCGACATTTTATGCCTGCGAGGGGCGTTCAGAAACGACGGCGCCCCGCTGCTCGCGTCGGAGCGGCGGGGCGCCTGATGCCGTCTGGCCTGGCAGGGACCTTCAGCAGATTATTGCTTGGAGAAGTCCTTGCCCGCTTCCCTAGCCTTCGCAAGGTCGGCGGCGAGCACGAAGGTCATCTTCGAGGGATCCGCAATGCGGCGGATCGCGGCGTTGACGTCCTTGACCGTGAGCTTCTCGATGGCGACTTCCATGTCCTTCGAGAAGGACCAGTCGCGGCCGGATTCCATGAAGTTGATCCAGCTGCCCGCGAGCGTGCCGTCCTGGGCGCGGTTCACCGCACGGTACTCGATCAGGCCGCGCTTGGCTTCGGCGAGCTCCTGATCGGTGATGCCGTCCTTGACGGCGCGGGCGAGCTCGTCGCGCAGGCTGGCCTCAGCCTGCCTGACGTTCTGCGGAGCGACGATCGCACCGACGGACCAATGGCCGCGGTTGCCGAAGCGCGGGAGCGTGATGCCGCTGCCGGCGCCGTAGGAGAGGCCCTCCTTCTGGCGCAGACGGGTCACGATGCGGTTCGAGAGACCCGTGGAGCCGCCGAGGATCCAGTCGGCCGTGACGAGGGCCGCGGCATCGGCGTCGGCCACGTTGGCCGGCAGGTCGACGCGGGCCATCAGCGTGCCGTTTTCCTTTTCAGGCGTGTCGATGACGATGCGGGCCGATGCAACGGGCTTGAACTCGTGCACGGGACGCTCGTAGACGACGGTGGAGAGCTTGCGGCCGACGACGGCGCGGCGCAGGTCGCCCGCAACCGCTTCGGGATCGAAGTCGCCGACGACGGCGATGTAGCCGCGACCCGTGCCGAAGACGTTGCGCCAGTAGTTGCGCACGTCGTCAAGCGTGAGGGCCTCGACCTCGGCGATGAGCTCGGCGCTCGTCTCCGTGCGGCGGGCGTCGCCCTTCGGATAGGTGTTGAAGTGCTCCGTGAGGGCGTCGCGGGCCTTAGTGCCCGGATCGTCCGACTTGGCGCGCAGGCCGACGAGGGTCTGGCGCTTCAGGGTCTCGAATTCCTTTTCAGGGAAGGCGGCGTCCGTGAGGATGCTGCCCGCAAGGCCCACGGCGGCCGAGAGATGCTCGCGGTCGGTCGTGAACGCAAAGGGCGACCCCTCCATGCGCAGCTGCGTGAAGGCGTCGTCGATCTCGTCGCGCGTCATCGTGGACGTGCCGCGCGAGAGCATGGCGGTCGAGAGCATCGAGACGGCGGCGTTGGCGCCCGTCTTCAAGTTGCCGTTGAGGAACCTCATCTGCACGACGACGGTCTCGCCGAGCGTCTTCTTCGGCAGCAGCGCCATCTTCACGCCGCCCGCCTCGACGAACTGCGTGCGGGCGTTGATGTTGTCCTGATCGACGTCGAAGGCTTCGGCCGTGCGGCCTTCCTGACGGAACTTGAAGCCCTTGAGGTACTCGTCGACGGAGGGCGCGGCCGTGATGTCGGCGCGCTTGAGCTCGTCCGTCGGGATGTAGCTGCCGACGACGCGGTTGTCGCGCACGAAGTAGCGGGCGGCGGCCTTGTCGACCTCGGCGGTCTTCACCTGCGCGATCGCATCGCGGTCGGCGAAAAACACGCGCCAGTCGCCGAGCGCGATGTAGTCGGAAAGGCCCACGGCGAATGCTTCGGGATCGCTGATCTGGCGCTCGAACATCGTGGCCTGCTCGGCCTTCTGGCGTTCAAGCTCCTGATCGGTCACGGGCGTCCTGGCAAAGGAGTTTTCGATCACGTCGACCATCTTCGCGCGGACCGGACCGAGGTCCTCGCCCTTCTTGACCTGGGCGCCGAAGACCACGAAGCCGGGCTGGGCGCCCGGAATCGTCCAGCCGAAGACCTGCGTGGCAAGGCCCGTCTCGACGAGCTCCTTGTAGAGGCGCCCCGTCGGGGCGTCGGAAAGGATCGACGTGGCCATGGCCGCAGGCTCCCAGTCGGGATGCAGGGCGGCGGGCAGGCGGTAGCCGATCATGAGCATCTGCGTCTCGCCGGGACGGCGGACCGTGAACTCGCGCTCGCCGTCGGCGGCGGGCTCGACCGTCCACTCCTTAGGAAGCACGCGCTCGGGCTTGGCGATCGGGCCGAAGAGCTCGGCGATCCAGCCAAGCACCTCGTCCGTGTCGAACCTGCCCGAAACCGTCAGCACGGCGTTGTCGGGCTGGTAGTAGCGGCGGTAGAAGGCCTGGAGGTTCTCGATCTCGACGTTCTCGATGTCGCTTCGGGCGCCGATCGTGCTGCGGCCGTAGCTGTGCCAGTCGAAGAGCACGGACTGCATGCGCTTGAGGAGCACGCTCGTCGGACGGTTCTCGCCCATTTCATACTCGTTGCGCACGACGGTCATCTCGGTGTCGAGGTCCTTGCGGGCGATGAACGAGTTGATCATGGCGTCGGCCTGCCAGCCGAGCGCCCACTTCATGTTGTCGTCCGAGGCCGTGAAGGAGACGTGGTAGTTCGTGCGGTCGAGCCACGTCGAGCCGTTCATGCGGAAGCCGCGCTTCGTGAACTCGGCGGTCGGATTTGGATAGTTTTTCGACCCCTTGAACATCAGGTGTTCGAGAAGGTGGGCCATGCCGGTCTCGCCGTAGTTCTCGTGACGCGAGCCCACGAGATAGGTCATGTTGACCGTGGCGGTCGGCTTGCTCATGTCGGGATAGAGCACGACGCGCAGGCCGTTCGGGAGCCTGTACTCGGTCATGCCCTCGACGGTCACGACGGAAACGGGTTTGGTTGCGTTCGTCAAATCATTCTCCTTGGCTGCCGCGCCTCCTGCGGCGCCCATCATCACGACGGCGGAAAGCAGCACTATTTTTCTTGCAAATTGCATAACGAAAGTCCGTTGTTCATATCGTGTTGCGGGAGCGCGTCACAAACCGTCCCCTGACGGCCGGGAGCCCCCGACTGCACAACGATACCTGTCCCAGGTGACGAAAACGTTTCGAAGCACCTGAACAATGTTCGAAATGTTACCAAGCCTTCGGCCCCAGGGCCTCCCCCTGAAACATCAACTGCCAATTTCGCTAAAATTTCAGGATTCCGCTCCACATGAACCTCCTTACGATGAAACTTCTCTTCGATCTCTTCCCCGTCATCCTCTTCTTCGCGGCCTTCAAGATCGCCGAGGGCCAGCCCGACGCCGCCATCGCGCTTGCCGAGCGCTTCATGGGCGAGGGCCTCACCGCCATGACCGCTCCGGTCTTCATCGCCACCGTCGTCGCCATCGCCGCCACCTTCCTGCAGGTGGGCTGGCTCATGCTGCGCGGCCGCAAGGTCGAGCCGATGCTCTGGATCAGCCTCGCCGTCATCGTCGTCTTCGGCAGCCTCACGCTCTATCTTCGCAACGAGATGTTCATCAAGTGGAAGCCCACGATCCTCTACTGGATCTTCGGCGGCATCCTCGTCTACGGCAACATCGCGGGCCGAAACTTCATCCGCATGCTTCTCTCCAAGGCCGAGATCGAAATGCCCGGCCACGCCTGGGGGACGCTCCAGAACATGTGGATCGGCTTCTTCGCGGCCATGGGCGTCGTCAACCTCCTCGTCGCCTACCTCTGTTCGACCGACACCTGGGTCAACTTCAAGCTCTTCGGCCTGATGGGCCTGACACTAGTCTTTACAATTGGCATCGGCGTGTTCATGACCAAACACGCCGTCACTAGGCAGAATTGACCTGCATGACGCCCGAACCCCTTATAATTTCGGGTGCAATGACTAACAACCTGATAGCGGCGTACGGTGCCGGGAAGCGCCGAACACCTGCGGCAGTAAAGGAAGAAAGAAATGGAAAAGAAACTTTTGGTTCTCGGCATGGCTGCCATGATGGCCGCCGGCGCGGCCAACGCTGAACTTCAGGCCTTCAAGGTCAACGGTGAAACCGTCAGCGTTGCCCAGCAGAAGGCACTCTACGACAGCGCCGTCGCTCAGGGCCAGCCCGCAGGCGCCGAACTTGAGCGCCAGGTGAAGAACGTCCTCACGCAGCAGACCGTCCTGCTTCAGGAAGCCAAGAAGGCCAAGCTTGACCGCAACTCCGACGTCAAGCAGGCCATCGAAGCCGCCCGCAACCAGGTCCTCATCAACGCCGTCCTGCGCGACTGGGCCAAGAAAAACCCGGTCAAGGACGAAGACGTCCGCAAGGCCTACGAGGCTGAAAAGGCCGCCTACGGCCCGACCGAATACCAGGTCCGCCACATCCTCGTCAAGACCGAAGACCAGGCCAAGAACATCATCAGCCGCCTCAACAAGGGCGCCGACTTCGACAAGCTCGCCAAGGAATTCTCCGAAGACCGCGGCAACAAGGATCGCGGCGGCCAGCTCGGCTGGGTCGTTCCCCGCTCCTTCGTTCCGACCTTCGGCAACGCCTTCGCCGGCATGAAGGAAGGCACGGTCAGCAAGGAACCCGTGCGCACGCAGTTCGGCTTCCACGTCGTGAAGCTTGACGCCAAGCGTCCGGCCCAGCTCTTCCCGACCTTCGAGGCTCAGAAGCCCGCGCTCGTCAACGCGCTCACGAACCAGCGCGTCAACCAGCACTTCGGCGAACTCGTCAAGAACGCCAAGGTCCAGTAACGGATCCTTCGTCCCCGACGAATCGACACGAACCCAAGGGGGAGGCCCGCATCGCGGACCTCCCCCTTCTGCATTGAGCGAAAACGCGCCTTTCCACCCGCGGCCCGGCTCCGTATACTGTCAGCAAAACCACTTTTTTCAAGGCTCCCTCATGCAGAACTTCGAGTATTACAATCCGACCCGACTCATTTTCGGCCGCGGCGAAATCGCCTCCCTCACCCGCCACATCCCCGAGGGCGTGCGCGTCCTCGTCACCTTCGGCGGCGGCTCCGTGAAGCGCAACGGCGTCTACGACCAAGTCAAGGCCGCGCTCGCCGGCATCGACCACGTCGAATTCTGGGGCATCGAGGCCAACCCCAAGGTCGAAACCCTCAGGAAGTGCATCGAATTCGGCCGCGAACAGAAGGCGGGCTTCATCCTCGCCGTGGGCGGCGGCTCCGTGCTCGACGGTTCCAAGCTCGTTGCCTGCGCCCTCACCGAGGGCGAAACGCGCGACGCCTGGGACATCGTCCTCTCCCGCCGTCCCGCCCGCTGCATTCCCTACGCGAGCGTCATGACGCTCCCGGCCACGGGCTCCGAAATGAACGCCAACAGCGTCATCTCCCGCCTTGAGACGAAGGAGAAGCTTGCCTTCGTCGCGCCTGAAAATCCGCGCTTCTCGATTCTCGACCCCGAGTGCTGCCGCTCGCTCGGCGCCGCCCAGGTCGCCGCGTCCCTCGCCGACATCACCGCGCACGTGCTCGAGCAGTACATGACCGAACCCGGCCAGTCCCGTCCGATGGACCGCTGGGCCGAAGGGCTCCTTCTCACGCTCGTCGACATCGCGCCCGCGCTGCGTACGCCCGAACCCGACTACGACGTGCTCGCCGACTACATGCTCACGGCTACGCTCGGCCTCAACGACATGATCTGCATGGGCGTGAATCAGGACTGGGCCACCCACGCCATCGGCCACGAAATCACCGCCCTCACGGGCATGGCCCACGGCGCCACGCTCGCCATCGTCTTCCCCGCTCTCCTTCGTGTCCTCATCGACACGAAGGAAGCCAAGCTCGTGCAGATGGGCGAACGCGTCTTCGACGTGCATTACGGCACCAACCGCGAGCGCGCCCTCGAAACCATCGTGAGGCTCGAGGCCTTCTTCGCCTCCCTCGGTCTGCCGACCCGCCTTGACGAGGCAGGCGTCGGTGAAGACGTCGAACGCGAGATCGTCCGCCGCTTCGAGGAACGCAACTGGAAGCTCGGCGAGCACAAGAACATCACGCCCGCCCAGATCGCCGCGATCCTCGCCTCGGCCCGCCCCGCAAAGGCCTGAGGCTGAAGATCCTCTGCAAGCCCGCCCCCGCGGACAGCTGCGCGGAGAACAGCCAAAAGAAGAAGGGCGCCTGCAGCGTTTTCGCGCTGCGGGCGCCCTTTTCTTCTTTTGTTGTGCCGCCCGCGAGGGACGGACGGCACGGCTCTCAATCGGCCTTACTGTTTTTGGGCGACTTCCTGGCCGGCGATGTGGCCGAAGACCAGAAGGTCGGTCAGGGCGTTGCGACCGAGGCGGTTGCCGCCGTGGATGCCGCCCGTGATCTCACATGCGGCGTAGAGGCCCGGGATCACGTTGCCGTTCTTGTCGAGGATCTGGGTCTTCTCGTTGATGCGAAGACCGCCCATCGTGTGGTGGATGGTCGTCGTGATCGGCACGGCGTAGAACGGCGCCTTCACGACCGGATTGCCGATGAGGATCTTCGGCACGGGGAGAGACTTCGAATTCTGGGACACGGAGGCCTCGTTGTAGGCCTTCATGGTCTTCTCGAAGTTCTTCCAGTCGATGCCGGCCTGGCGGGCAAGGTCTTCAAGCGTGTCGGCCTTGAAGGCATAGCCGTGGGCGATGGCGGACTCGATTTTCTTCTCCTCGATCGTGCGTTGGTCGTAGATCGAGAAGGCAACCTGACCGGTCTGCTTCAGGATGCCGTAGGAGATCTCGTCGCGGCGACCCGTTTCGTCGACGAAGCGCAAGCCGTCGCAGTTAACGTACGGCGTGTCGGACGGACGGGCGGCGATGGTGGACTCAAGCTCGCCGTTCTTCGGGTTGCCGTGCGGATGGATCTGGATCCACTCCATGCCCGTGAGGCCGGCGCCTGCGGCGACAAGCACTTCGCCGGTGGTAGCCGGAGAGTTTGAGGTCACGGTGACGGAGATGTCGTTGTACTTCTTGACCATCTGCAGGTTGGCGCCGTAGCCGCCTGCGGCGAGGACCACGCTGCGGCCGGAGAAGACGCGCTCGACGCCCTTGCGGTCGAGGGCCTTCAAGCCCGTGACGCGGCCGGAGGCGTCACGCTCGACGCTCACGACCTTCATGTTCTTGTAGATCGGGTTGCCTGCGGCCTCGACCTTGGCGGCGAGCGGACGGATGTAGGCGTCGTACGTGGAGATCGGCGTCTTGCCGTCGGCCTGACACGGCCACTGCCCGCGCGGATAAAGGCCGCCGATGCCGACATCGACCCAGCTGCGCGGCACGTGGAACCACGTCATGTCGGACTGGACGTCAAGCCACTTCATGGCGGCCGTGGCGTTGCGGGTCATCGTGAGAACGAGCTTGGCGTCGTTCTAGCAGTTGCCGCCCACGATCGTCTGAAGCGCAAAGAGCTCGGGAGAGTCGAAGATGTACTTCTTGCCGCTCTGCGAGCTGCTTGAGAACCGTCTTCTGAAGCTCGGCTTCGGGTTCGTGTACTTGGCGATGATGTCGCGCACGGCCCGCGTCATCGGCAGAAGCTTTTCGGGTTCGGGGTCCATGGCGGACATGTTGCCTTCGGAGCGGGCGGTGTTGCCGCCGAGCATGGCCATCTTCTCAAGGACGATCACGGTCGCGCCGTTGTCGACGGCCGTCGCGGCGGCAACCATGCCGGCGCCGCCCGCACCGACGACGAGCCGCCCATGAGGGCAGTCTGCCTGCAGGTCCCCGTCAGGCGGGCCGGGCGGCCTGTTCCGCCTGAACGTCCTGCGGCTCCTCGTCGATGGTGAAGACCTCGTCGAGAGGCTTCGCGAGCATTTCGGCGGACATGAAGCCGCGGTACCAGTCAAAGAGCATCCCTTCGTCTCGGGACGACGAGGCGCGCTTGGGACTCGTGAGATGGTTGGTGCCGTCGACGAGAAGCGCCGTGCAGGCGTCCCTGAGGCTCTTGGCGGACGGATCGCACAGAAGCGCCCAGTCGCTGTGACTCTTGGGCTTCTCGCTCATGATCTCGACGCAGTAACCCTTTTCGGCGAGCCTGAGCAGAATGCGGCGGGCGGCCTGCGGGTAGCTGTCGACCTCGTCGGCGAGCGTCGTGATGCCCACCGAGGTCTCGCCCTCGCGGCGATGGCGCCAGAGCGTCTTCAGGAGCGCGACGCCCGTAAGGAAGTCATTGCCGCGCTTGTAGCTGTCGGCGAAGCGCCCCGAAGTGAGAAGCGGGATCGTCGCCGTGATGGCTGCGCCGCCGAAGACGATGAGCCAGGAGACGTAGAACCAGAGCAGGAGCACGGGGAAGGCCACGAACGCGCCGTAGATCGACGTGAGCGTGCCCGCCGAGACGTAGTGCCCGAAGGCCTCGCGCACGGCGAGTCCCGCGAAGGAAGCGGAGACGCCGCCCACGGCCGCGTGCGAAAGCTGCACGTGGCAGTTGGGCACGAACTTGTAGAGGAAGGTGTAGGAGGCGACCTGGATCGCAAACTGCAGAACGGCCATGCCCCACTCGACCGACGTCGCGTCAACGCCCTCCGAGGCGGAGCGGATCGCCTGCGTCGAGACGGTGAGCGAGAAGGCGATCACCAGGGGCCCGAGCGTGATGAGCGCCCAGTAGAGCAGCGCCCTCTGTCCCCAGGGGCGCATGCGGCGCACCTGATAGATGCGGTTGACCGTCACGAAGAACTTGTCAATCAGGAGAAGCGCCGTCACGGCCAGACCCGCCAGACCGAAGATGCCGAGTCCCGAGGCGTGGTCCGTGAAGTTGCGCAGATACGTGACAATCGTCTCCGTGTACTGCTGCGGCAGCACGCCCGAGATGATCGCCTCCTCAAGCGCGTGGCGCGAGTCCGCGAAGCTCGGGAAGAGCGCAAAGGCCGACATCGCGACCGCGATGAGCGGAACGAGCGAAAGGAGCGTCGTGAGCGTCATCGAGGACGCCACCTCCTGAAGCTGAGTCTCGCGCATGCGGTCCATCGCAAAGCGGATGATCGTGCGCACGGCCTCGATGCCGTGCTGCCGCCGAGCCCGCTTCACAAGCTCCGCACTCCTCGTTCCGGCCTCTCCCTCTGCATGGCCCTCGGAGGCCGTCTTCTCTTCCGACATCGTCTGCATGCTATCTCTTCTTCTCCATGACGCCCGTCGTTGATGTCACGAGCTCTTGCGCTCATTGTACAGGCCGCCAACTCCCGCAGGCCCGCGCGGCCTCCGCGACACAAAAGAGCGGCAGTCGACGCGATCCTTCGCCCGAATGGTCGACAAATGATTTTCTCCTGCAACACACGGGCTTTGCCCGCACCATTCTCAGAAAACCCCAGGCTCTTCGCATCACGGGTCTTGAATTGCCGACAATTTGTAAACTTTGCTCGACAAGTCGCTAAAACTTGTGTATAGTTCACCCCTATCGACGGACCGACTCTAAGCGGTTCGTCGTCTTTTCGGTCAGACGCGGCTCCTGTCAGGGGCGCCTGCGTCAGCGGCAGTAAGGCGCCGCTCCGAAAAAGGGGGAACGAAAAGGCCGGTTTTCGACGAAACCGGCCTTTTTCATTTTGTACGCCGCGGAATCGGATAGGAGGCATGGGATTACTTCCCATGCCGTCCTTCCACACCACCGT
>ERZ791931.1376-NODE-1376-length-18580-cov-2.643077_pt1 | contig 18580 bp, 26 predicted proteins | sample MGYA00510127_ERZ791931 | MGnify/ENA primary metagenome ERZ791931 (study PRJEB30046, sample SAMN00792067) | human gut metagenome | study: EMG produced TPA metagenomics assembly of the A metagenome-wide association study of gut microbiota in type 2... | reverse complement strand
TACTGCAGGATTCCACCAGGGCCTTAACAGACTCATCATCTGTCTCTCCATTGGAATAGATCAGGCGAATAGGACTTTTATCTTTCTGTGCATCTGTCAGCATCTGGATGTAGCCGTCTGGATCTGCAAAACTGCCCGGTTCCATGTAATGGACTTCTGTATGTGGCAATTCACATTCAAAGCTGTATTCCCACAGATCTGCATAGGTAGGAATACTGACCGCACCAGAACCAAGAACCTGGTATTTTTCAATATTCAGCTTCTGTGTCTTTTTTATCTCTTCCGGATTGACCGGAAGTTTATAACGTTCTCCATCATATTTAAAATAAACGCCATAGCTCATTAGTATAATCCCTCCGGTGCTGTATCAATTTCATCCTGCAGGATATCTGCGATCACTGGGCCGATCTTTTCATAATCCACTTCCTGTTTGATATCTCCCGTAAAAGTAACCTGGATGTTAGGCGCCAGAGTATTCTGCGCGATACGGGCAACATAATCACGTTCAGCCAGTTCACGAAGATAATCAATATCCTCATCTTCCAGTTTCACATTCATGCTGCCATTCTTTCCTGTACCTTTTACTGTAGCTGGATTACCGGCTGTTCCTGCAGGGATATTGCCGAAATCCATACCACCAATTCCACCGCCACTAATTAGATTAGAAACCTTTCCAGCCAACGCAGAACCCTTAGCGTAACCTTTGCTCGCAGTGGCAGTATAATCCATTATCTCCGGCTGCTTCACATACTCTTTCCATCCACTTTCATCTTTGATTGCTTTTGTCTTTGATTCAATCTTATTTTTCAATCCGTCTAATCCGGAAGTAATATTCACGGCAGCGCCTGGTATTTTATTAATAATGTTTTCAATAGCCCTGGCCATGTTCAGTACATAACTGATACAGGTATTAGCCATATCCAAAAACAACACTTTAACTGCTGCTACTGGGCTCCGAAAAACATTTCCGATAAAATTAGCAAGCATAGCAAAACCATTCCATAACGGATAAATGAATGAGTTATAGATATAAGCTCCCAAAATATAAAATGCAGCACCTATAATGCCGGTTGCACTTACAGACGCTCCTGTCAGCTTGTTGAATGCTGCAACTCCTGCATACAGCATGGCTATCAAAACAATAAAGCCAATTGCCATCAGCCCCGCTGGGTTCATCGCGCACAAAGCGTTCCATACCCCCGTTGCCGCATTCAACACCCATTGTGCCGCTGCAGCCCCGTAAGTAAACGCTGCATATACTGCCAATCCCGCTGCTATTCCCAACAGGATCGGACCGATGATATCCATGTTATTGGCTATCCAGTTTAAAGCCATCAGTAACGGCGCGGATGCCTTTTGAATTGCATTCATGGACTGTGTCCATAGTTGTGACCAGGTTAATGGCATAGAGTTAAATTGTCTGTCAATTTCGTTCATTGCCGCCAACTGAGCATTCTTCACGATTTCCGCCGATAAAGCACCTTTTTCCGCATACGACTTGATGGAACCTTCCGCCCAGCCCATATATTTCTCGATATTTCGGGCAATGCTCGGTGCCGCCTCCAGGACAGAATTCAGTTCATCTCCACGGAGTGCTCCAGATCCCATGGCCTGTGTCAACTGAGTCATAGCTCCAGCAGCTGCACTTGCTTCCGTTCCACCGATTGCAAACTGTTTATTGATGGACTCAACAAACCCAATCAATTCATTCTGATCTTTGAAGGCATTTGCCGCGTTAAGCCCAAGACTCGCAACGCCATTCGCTGTGCTCTCGTAAGATGCCCTGGAGCGCTGTGCTGAAGCATATACATCATTCTGCAAATTGGGATTGATTATATTACCGGCATCATCCTTATTAATCAAACCCAGACGGGTATTTGCATTTAGGTAACTATCAGATGCATTTAATAGCTTTCCACCTACATCCATAGCTGTTTTTATAGCAAAAAGCTTGCCAAGAACTCCCGCTACTTTCTCAGCCTTGGTCTTTGTTTTATCAACTTCATCTCCCAAGCCCTTAACCTTTTTTCTGGCCTTTTCAGCGCCTTCACCGGCACTTTCGAAACCTTCCTTAGCTTTCTTGCCACTCTTCCCAGCTTTATCCAGGCTGGTTTCTACCTTATCAGCTGATGTACTGACATTCTCTATAGACTTAGCTGCCCGATCTGAAGCTCCCAACACCCTATTAATTCCAGATATGAAACCGCTTGTAGCAAGTTCAATCGTTGCTCTCAATCTAGCCATCTATTTCACCCCTTTCGCAGCACGCTTTTCAGCTTCTACTCGCAGTTCACAACTAGCAGCAATAAAAGCTTTCTCCCGAGGATCCATGTTAGCCAATTCTCTCGGGAGAATATGTAACTTCTGAAGCGCAAAGTGCGCCAAGATAAACTCCGGATCACTTTGCTTTATTCGTTTTTTACATCGTCTTTCAGGTCATTAAAATCATCATCCATACCAGACAAGTCCTGAACCGCTTCTACCAGGGCATTATATTCATTGGTATAAAGCATCTTTTTCAAGAGCTTTACCTCGCCCAGGACTCCATAAGCTTTCTGCAGATCAACGTTCTTCAGATCTGGAAAAACTATAGCAGCTGCCGTGATTTCATCCACATACTTAAAGCGATCAAATTCACCATTGCCCTTTTTATCACTCTTGACACAGGTTCTCTGGACCTTATCGCAAATCTCCTGTTCCAGAGGGCGGATCACAAATGGCATCGGCTTACCATCTTTTCCCTTAAATCGATCAGAAACAAAAACTTCTTTTTCCGGAGTAACTTCCGGATGTAAAAAACCATATAAATCTCTTACTTCATCCATAACTATTCTTTCTCCTATCTCATATTTTCCGGAAGCTGAAATGCCTCCAGGCAATCACAATCATCAAAGGTAAAATCGGAATCAAAAGTAATTGGATCTTCACTGTCATCTTCCAAGTACGCGACTGGTATCGTCTTTAAAATTACATGGAATAAAGTTACCGTTTGCCTGCCAACAGTAGACTGTGGATCCTCATTTGTAAACTGCAAGGTAGATGCCGGATAAATACCATTTTTCTTATAACTGATGAATTCTTTCAATGCATCTGAATTCATGAAATAAAAAGTTCCGGATCCCTCACCCGTTGCTCCAGTAACTTTATGCTGCTTCATGCGGTGGCCAAGAAGTTTTTTCTCTGTAACAGACAGAGTGACATGTGCATCGATTTTTGAAATCTCAAACATTTCACGGTTCTGTCCACCACGGGTAATAAATCCCTTTCCTTCAGAACCACTAAGTGTATCATCAAGTTTCGTATAATTTGTCATCGCATTTCCCTCCTTAGCTCAGATTTACATTGATATAGGCCAGTTCCATGCTGCCTACCAGCTGGACTCCACAGTTAACCAGGACTGCATTGATTGCTGTACCGGCTTCAACCGTCACATCATCAGAGTCAAAATTCTGGATAGCGCCACGACGTTCAAGATCTGTAAAATATTCAACCAGCATTCCTTTAAAGATTGACCGGCCATCTACATTGTTGTTGTACTTGCCTTTGATATTGGCATCCCAAACAGACTGTATGTCACTGCGAATACCACATGTAGTCCGGACGGAGCGGTTCTGTTTTAAAATATCGCTCTTTGTCTGATTGGTTGTAGTCAATGAATTGATATCTGCTACTACAGTAACATTCTGACTGCGATCTACATCCAGCAGGAATTTCCCAGCTTTGATCGCCGTCTCCTGCTCCGATCTGGTCATTCGCGGACTTACATCAATTGCACCAACAAACTTCTGCCCCGTATTGGATTTCGTGACGCTGGCACCGGCCGTAATGCCACCAATCCACGCCGCAGTTTCATAAGCAGTCAGGTTAGAACCATCCGAAAGTGTAACACCCTGCACACTGTTAATAACATATTCCGAATCTGCAGTGTAGTTCGGCAGCACCACTGTCACATTCTTTCCTTCATCATCCTGTATGGATTTAATCCATGTTGCGATTGTCTGCTGAGCAGTTGATGAACCAGTGCCAGACTTCGCATATGGATATACCAGCACATCAAAATCTACTGTTTTCAACGCAGTCAGCATTGCTTCTACATGCTCATCCGTATGAGAAGCTGGAAGCTTATACAGCAACACTGTCTTTGCCCCCAGAAGTGCAAGACCAGCCAGTTTTTTATCTGCTGCTGTTGCGTTATCCGGATACGCTGCATTGTTAACTGTGATCTCATAAATCTCATTATCAGTACCAACAGATAATTCCTGCGCAAGCACTACTGTTCCACGATCTCCTGCGGTAATACTCAACGGTGTATTCGTCAGAATATTGATATACGCTCCAGGAATTACCTTGTTCTGACTTTCCCATATACCTGCCATTGCTTATTCCTCCATTTCAATATTTTTGTCGAGTTCTTCCATCTTCAACCATACAGGCTCCCTGTACTCAACGTAGGAAACACTGAACAGAAAATGAAGAACATCATCCGTTACATTTGCATTTTTCTCTTTCACATAAAAAGAGATGCCATCGGCACTGATCACATCGAAGCCCCGAAGCATCTCCTGTTTCACTTTTTCACATTCTTTTCTGTAATTTTGGATTTCTCCACCCGGAAAATATTGCACATCAAAGCTCTGTTTCACACGCTGCCGGTTTGCAAGGCACCGTCTCACATCCGTATCAGTAATGAGCACCAAAATAAACGGTGCATTCGCATTTTGAGGTATGTTATCCCTGCAGATCTTTTTAAGTTCCGGAACAACGGACCGGCACTCTGCCGCAATCGCTTTGTATAAAATATCAATCCCCACTCTCGTGCTCCTTTCTGATCCTCAGTACTTCCGCTTCAAACAGATCCGTCAGACGTTTATCGATATAGGAAACACCTTTTTCGAGCATATAGTTTCCTTTGACAAATCCTGTAGTCTTTCCTGATCGGCTTACAATTCTATGTCCGTAATTTACAAACTCAGAATAGTTTGCTGTATTAACTAGAACTTTTTTGACCCCAGAAGGACCTTTCACTGCAGGAGTTGACCTCCAGGACTTTCTCAAATGTCCAGTTTGTACTGGAGTGTTCTGTTTGATATGCCGCACCCCTTCATTCACTGCCTGATTTAAAAGCTTGATATCAATTTCTGAGAGATCTCCCATCTCTGCCGACAATTCCCTGTGAAATGCATCTATGGCTGCTTTATTTCTCCGATAATTTGAACTGTTCACGCTTTCTCATCCCTTTCCACGCGGCACTGATATTGAAAACTGTAAGGATGTACTTCTCCGACTCGAAGTTTTATCCGCTGTCCATTTCTCAACGTAACAACAGCTTTGTCACCTTCCAGGATATCTGTTTCCAGTCCGCAGAAAAGCTGGTTACTCGCCTGCAGGGATGGTACCGGGCTTCCAGCAAGGCTCTGCCCGGAAATGCTATATCGGCATTTTATGCCAGATGCAACGCATTTTTCTTCAGAAGAATTAAATCCCTCTGTATCAGTCGCATCCTGGTACCGGTAAACATCCATGGTCGCATCATACATTACAGCATATGGATTAATCATAACCTCTCAACCTCCTAAACCGGCGCAAACTGCTTTTATCCGCATCAGTCAGACCATAAATACCATCCCGGCTGTTACTGCCGCCTGTGGCATAGGTAATACTTCCATCGCCTTCTTTGATGGCTGATATATCCTGCTGGTATCCGGTTCCTCTGACTGCCTCATAATCAATGATCCCTTTGACTTTTTTCCGGATAATTGGTTCCAGCAATTCAGGAAGGCAGTCTGGGTTCAAATTGCAATAGTCACAAATACTGAAGATGACATCGGAGATGTCAAGATCCCGTGTGTCATCCTGCAGTTTCAGATTGTTTTTTACCGCAATCAACATCTCCGATTTTGTCATGGCTTCTCCTATCCCAGCTTGTGTTTGAATGCCACGATACGGATCTGCTTTGGCTCATAAACTGGCTTCCAGTTCTTTGGGATTGCCACTTCAGTTCTGGACGGTCCCTCAGTCTTTGCTACCTCAGCATTCTGCCATGCAATGCCTCTTGGATGAAGAATCATGGTCTTACGGTTGATCAGATAATCAACACCGGAACCCTTACGCTTTGCGCGATCCGTCTCAGTTGGTACGAAACCAGCCGGATTACCATTGCCGAGAGCCACGGCACCGTTACCAAAAAGGTAGGTAGTGTAAACACCATCTGCTACCGGACAGCCATCATCTACGATAACGCGCTTGCCCTGATAAAGACCGAATGCAACATCATTAGACGGCTGTACCGTTTCAATCAGGTTCTGTTTTTTCAGATATGCTTCTGTCGCAGAGTGCATGCAGACACCAGTTAACTGTGCTTTCGCATCTCCCAGTTTCTGTTCTGCATCAATGAAAGCGGAACCAGACCAGTTAGCTTTTGCTCCACTTAATCCGGAAATATCCAGAATGTTGGTCTCCAGTCTTGTCTCAGCTGCCGGATCACCGCTGCTTCCTGCCGGTACAGTACCAAATACACCTTTAAGGATAGCGATTAGTTCTTTCTGCATATCACGTTCCCAAAATCTGGCAACCAGGGATGCAATCGCCATCATTGGATCGGTTCCTGCCAGTGCTGCAGACAGATCGGTTGCAGACCACATCTTAGCACGACGAATGATCACTGCTACGTCCTTATTGGATGTGATCTTGTTGTCATTAAGATCTGTTCCCTCAATGACCTGCTCAGACTCTCCGGTCAGGTCTTCAAAGAATGGCATATTGACCATTGGAGAAGCCTGGGAAGCCAGGGCATCAAATTCAGTATTGTTTACGATAATTCCGCTCTGTACAAGTGCGGATAACTCCATTGTGCGATTGATCACATATGGGTTAAAAAGTTCCGGGACGATTACGTCCTGTAAAGTTGTTCCTGCCATTTAAAATTCCTCTCTTTCTTAGATCTTTACTCCGGCTGCAGCTGCCAGCTGTCTGGCCTGCTCCGGGTTCTGCTTGAACAGGCGTCCCTGCTCCGTCAGATTATAAGTTTCTTTTGCGAATGGATTGTTTCCAGGAGGATTACTGCCACCAGCCGGATTATATCCGCCTGCTCCTCCAGCACTCTTAAAAAGATGCGGGGAAGCTTCTCTCATAGGCTTTAATACATCGTCCAGACCAACGGGAGCCCCGTCTTTGTCAAAGACAAACTTATCCAGACCGCCATGCTTGTAGATGATGTAATCTGCATCTGTAGCACCAGCCTCTTTCAGCTTGTCTTTTAAGGCATATTCCTTCCTGGTATTCTCTGCAGCAGTTTTAAGACCTGACACCTCAGTTTCATAAGCTTTGACCTTCTGCTGCAGATCCGCGTTATCTGCATTGTTTTTCTTCAGGTCCTTGATCGTATCATTAGCCGTGCTCAGCTCTTTCACCTTGTCATTGTAGTCCTGCTTTGGTACTGCATGCTTCGGGAACTCAGCATTAATCGTCTTCATGGTTGCATCAACATCCAATCTGCCGTCTGTGATTACTGCCTTCTCTAAAATTGCTTTTAACCATTCCATTACGTTTTCCTCCATAGATTTTTATTCCCGCTCTCCGGGTATTGGGATCGTCCGGTTATACTCCCGGCAGAGTAGCGCCCAGTTTTACGCCTTATGGCAGGGCATAAAAATAACACCCAGGTTTTACCTGCGTGCTTACTGCTTGATTTTATTACATTTGGTACACCGTCTTACATAACCGCCATAAGAACCGGAAGCCCGGCTCCAATGCTTCCAATACAGATGCTCACACTTTTTCTGTCGAATCCACGTCAATAGTTTCTCCATTCTCTTCTTCTGCGTCTTCCTCTGGCTTTACCAGCATCCCCGTCAACTCCACATACTCATCTTCCGTGATTCGTCCAAGCATGAGAAAAAGATCCAGCTTCGCATACATATCATCATACTCATATCTGTTGTTCGTAATTAAAAGTTTACACAGTCTTGCTGTTTTCATTTAAGTCCTCCATTTCTGCCATTAAGCCGGCATATTTGTCATTTACTTCTTTTTCTGCTGCTAACAGATCACATCCATAAGATACGCTCAGCCCAGCTCCAGACGGAGCTTCAACCACGGTTGTGCCATTATAGGTACGAAGAGCTTTATAAGCATCGATGTCTGAATCTGATAGTGGGGTCTCGATGGGAGTGGCAAGAACATATTGGACTAAATACTCTTTTGGTTTAATGGTTGTATCCAGCGGTATAAACACAACTATGCGTTCCTCATTAATATAAAAATGCGGATTATCAGCTGAGTAATTCGGCGAATAAGTAAGGCGAGTACAATATCCTTTATTGGTTACTCCTGTAGATGGCACCGATATTTTGTAAAAAATCCTTTTTACTGTTTGCAAAATTGTCTCAGCAGAATATTCTAATTCAGCAACATCAACGGTGTATATCCTCTGCACATACACGCCCCGCTCCAGATTGACCTCATCGCATATCCATTGTTGACCAGATGAATCAATGTAATTTCCGCCACGGTTTACCGGAACGCCCGGTAGACCGTTTTGTGTGGATAGGGTAAGTGTCTGTGGGGTGTGGTATGGTTCGTAAGATGTCGCTTCCGATGCTTCTTCCACTTGCAATAGCTCTGATTCTGTGCATTCATGCACAGTTGTTTTTCCGTCAGTCCATGTGCCCGCAATTCCGCATACAAGGATTCCATCACTCTTTGCGGTGTATAGTTGTTTGGTTTTAGTTGTCATTCTGGCAAATCCAACATTTTTGGTATATGCGGACGCATTCTTTATGTTTTCATATTCGGCCATACCTATGGTTGCGTTTTTGTTCGGATTTGTCACGGAGATAACATAAGTTTTTCCTTTCTTGCATTTTATCGTCTTGCAAACTCCAAAGCTTTCATATTCCGGAGCATACGGCAGCTTAACTTCCTCCTCCTTCTTATTTCCATTAATTATCAATATACTGTTTGCGTAGTTTGCATAGTAATATCTTCCACCAAAAATATTCTTTCCGTGTACTTCTATGCCGATGCTACCATCATCTCCAGCACTCTGAATCTTCTGCGGGTAATCCGGTGATGGGGACGGCTTTCCTCCGGTGTACGGTTCCCACGGGAGTGCGGTACTTCCTGTATTAAGCATAAGATGATTTATCGTGAAATTATAAGCTTTTCCCTCTGAAGTAGAAGCATACATTACACAATCAGTTCTTTCGGCAATCGAATCTGGAACAGTTATTATAACCCAATTTTTTGTGTTCTTTCCTAACCAGCCAAAACTGGCACCATTACTACTTCGCAACCATACATTCTCAAAGTAATGGACTTCATCGAAAGTCAACACATATTTTTCACCAGCCTGCATTTGAATTGGCTTACTGATTTGAATTTCTTGTGATCGCTCTGACGTTCCTGACACTACTATCTTTTCACCGTTTTCGTCAAAAGTGATCGTGATTCCATTTAAGTTTAACTTATTACTGATGGGTTCAAACAGCTGCGCCCCTGTCGTCGTCACCCACGTGGATTTGCCATACACCGTCAATCCTTTAAATCTGCCTCTGACACTATGCTCCAACACTGCCGGATTGCCCTTCACCATAACTGTCGTGACCTTTGGTCCCCGCCGCATGCGGTAGATGCGTCTTGGCTCCAGTCCGATAAATCCCAGGCCAGTAATGAAATCTTCTCCTACCACTTGAGACACTGAACCTCAACTCCTTTCTTGCTGGTGGATTCGGGGATAATCGTTATAACATGATTGACGCCTACAAATGCTCCACGATATGCAGTTACGATCTGGCTGCACTCAGCAGGAATCAACAAGCACTTTGCCTTGTCATTCTCCTCGCCCAACGCCACATAAATATCATCATCTGTAAAATTTTTCACCAGATATTCTATACCCTTTGCGTCAAACTCCATCGTAATCTTTTCGTTAGCTGTTGTGGACTGTCGTTTAAAAACACATTCCATTCCCTGCTCCTTCCTGTTGCGATGTCGCAACAAATTTATTTAATTTCAACGTCTGGGAGTATTCTTTCCGGATAAAATGTCAACTCGTAATGATATTTGTCTGTTCCTTTCGGCTCTGTCTGCTCCATTACATAACAGGTCCAGTCATTCAGATAAATGTAATCTTTATAATACTGATCATCACCGGTTTTAATAGTAACTACCAGCTCATTTGAACTATTGTTGCCCAGCGCCATATAGCCTTCGGCCTGAAGCATAACTGTGTCCGTTCTTGCATTAGTAACTGTAATTCTGCGATAAATATTAAATTCATTCGCATCCTTTGATAAGTTGTGGTTTACTGTGTGTGCTGTTGAGCACCCTGCCATTCCAAGCATCACCGATAACGCCACTCCAAATGCTAAAATTTTCTTTTTCATCTTCTTAACCTCTCTTTCCTAAAAATGAGTACAAAAATACCACCGGCCTACTGACTGGTGGTTGATTTCAGTTTTTCTCGAATTTGGTTCTTATAATCTTCAATTCCTGCGTACTCGTCCCAATTATATGGTGGAAATGGTGTACTGTATGCCTCTTTCCATTTTAATCGAAGTTCTTTTAGCTCTTCATCCAATTTTAAATACTGCAACAGCTCCATCCGTAGCCTCGTTATCTTATAAATAACCTTGAGATTATCTTCTCCTTACCTTCCAATACGCTGCTTCCCTTGTCCTGGTGGGGTTTTATAAACCTCTTCTATAAGACCATGTTCAATGTCTCCACCAACATATCCTTTTCCGTACAGCATATTCAAATGTTCCAACACTTCCTTATCTCTGACAATACTTCGGAATTTTTCTCTCTGAGGTTCATACTCTTCATATGTTTTTATTTGCAGAAGTTCCTCTTTCAAACTCATTTTACAACCCTCTCAATAAAATCATAGATTTCTTTATGTCCATTTAACTGCTTCTTTTGATACAGTCTAAAAGGTTCTGAAATAGTCTCAAACAACCGTTCCGTCTTTATACTTCCATCTGCATTGATTGCTTCCGAAAGTGAACTTATATATATACGTCCTTGGTATTCACTCACAAAACGATCACCATGAACAATGAATATTCTTTTCGGTTGCCCCGCTGTATTATAATATACTTCCTGAGTTATATCTGCATCTGTGAGTCCTTCTACCAAATACTGTTTATACGCCTCAACATCCGCCGGATGCATCATTCGATATTCAACCAAATGTCCAAATTCGTGACAGATATCTTCCTTTTCCGCATTTGATGCTGCATAAATAATACCATTTTCATAATCACAGGCGCTTCCAGGATTTCCAAGATCAACCGTTATATCTGCCATAATACGCTGCACCTTTGGTGGCAATGTGGCATACGCTTCAATAACCGTTTTCTTGTCTTCACGTACTTCCGCGCTGCTCTTTTGCGACTTGAACTTTATATCTACGATATTACCATTTATAGAAGATGATTGCAATCCTTCCTGTGTTGTTTCTTCTTTACCCTGGAACTTTTTCTTCCACTCTGCATAGGTCATACTTTCTGGTACTTCAATGCTGTTGCCTTCTGCGTCCCTTGCGACCCACTTACCATCTGTTGGAGTATCTGGATAATATGGGACATCCGTACATCTGCAAAACGGATGAAAAGGCGGCATATTCTTTCCTGTTACTGCCTCTGCCACCAGATAGATCTTTCCGTCCAGTTTTCCACATATTCCGCAGGTTTTACTGTCCAATGTAACCAGGATTTGGTATTTCTCCACACCATCCTCTTTGTATCCAGCGTGTGTGGCCTCGCTCATCACATACGAACCTTCCGTATGCAGGAGTCTATAAGCATCGAACTTTTTAGTCTGCATCTTCTTTGCAAAGTCCTTTGCCAGGTTCTGAGGAGGTGTGCCTTGGATCATCATAGTAGTCAGGGCTTCCATGATCTGTCCCTGCAGATGATCCTTCTGCTTCCAAAGCCGATCTGAAAAGTTTGCACCATTAAATGGGTATTTCAACAGATTTTCTATCATTCGGGGCTCAATCTGGGCAAACTGGGAATGAAAACCACGGTATCGATCAATATCGTACCAGGTGCGGTAATATGTATTCTCATACACATCACCCATCATCTTTTCGGACTCAGCCTGATAATCAACGGCATACAGCTGCCGCAGGATCGCATCTACCTGTGCTTCCAAAGCCTGGTAACGTGTCATTCTGGCCTTAATGGACATATTATTGACTTCCTGGTTGTATTTACCAATATTAGCCATTGCCAAATCGATAAACTCCTGAAGTTCCCCTATTTCCGCTTTATCAAGCCTTTTCTGGGCTTCTGCGTAGGTCAGACTATTTTCCTCTGCATAGCGCCAATAAAAGCTTTCAACGGTCTTTTGAAGATCTCTTTTTGCCTGATTAAATGCCTTTTCCAGCTTGGTAAAATACTGGTTTACCGTCATTTCACCAACTCTGTACGTTTCTTCCTGACGCCTTTTCCAGTAAGACATCACTCATCACCGCCCTGATCAGGGTTCTGACCGTCTCCTGCTTTTGGAAACATATCTGACAATTCTCCCATGCTGTTTTCTTCCTGTGCCTTTAACAGTTCCATTTCCTTTTCCGGATCTTCCACCCAAGGATGATGTGCTACGATCGTCTCATCGGAAACAACACCTTTACTCTGGGATGCGATCTGGGATAATTCCTGGTCATTTTTTACGCTTGTCCTGGTCCAGGTCTGTACAATGGTATCATCCTTAATCTGAATATTATTTAACCGGCAGATGCATCGTATAAACCGGCCAAAGCTCAGTTTAAACTCTGTCTCCTGCAGTCCCGCCTTCTGCTCCAGAAGGGAATATAAAAACTGCAGCGCAACACCGGAACTGTTTCCAAAATTCTGCGGATCCGGATCAATACCCATTCCCTGTTCAAAGATACACTTCCTGGTGATCTCCAGAAGCTTTTCCCTGGCATCCACGGGCAACTCGATGGTCAATGTAGACACACCAGAATGATCACCGTCTCCATCACTTTCAATCTGAATGGCCTTATAGTCTTTCAGGTCCCGAAGGAACTGTCCAAGATCTGCGCCACCATAATTGGTCAATACGAAGATCACTTCCTGGATATCTTCCAGGTCATTTACAAAGCCACTGAATACCTTGCAGTAGGTATCGATCAGCGGCTTAATGTTCTTCAGATCATCTGTATCGATATTGTTATTGAAGAATGGAAAGAACGGAACTTCACCAACTCCGTGCATGTAGCTTTCTGAATAATCGCATAATGCCTGATCTACAAAGAACATCTGATACGGCAACAGCTGATCTAGTTCATCTCCTGCTTTTAACCAGTAGGCTGCACACTCTGTCTCATTCCAGTATTCATAAATGATATAGGTATCACCGGTTTCTTCGTCAATATTCGGATAAGTCCGGAACACTCCCAGAAGTTCCTTTTCTAAATTATCGGACCACACTGGGATCACTTGCTCTGCAGGAACTGCCGCATACTTCCATGTTCCTTTCTCATCATGCCACATATGCAGCCAGCCGACCGTACAGTTTGATGCCTCAATACACAGGTCCTTGCATATTTTAGGATATTTATCCCCAAGGAATTTTACCAACGCCTTGTTAGCGTTCTTATTTCCCAGATCAAAAAGCGGAGGCGCTGTGAACATGTAGGAAGCCTTCTGATTAACCAACAAGCCATGAAAGTTAAACGGTATCCGGTTATCCGCATTCCTCAGCGGTTTTTCTTTCTTTTCCCGTTCTTCTTCTAACGGTGGAAACATGATATCTGTTTCATTCTTGTAATATGCTCTGGTCTTAGCTGCCCTCGCTACAAAAGAAGTATGACCTGGCTGATACTTCCGGATCAGTTTCTTTATCACTTCAATATCCATTTTCATCACCTCACTTCAAAATCTTAATTCCGTTTACTCTGCGGATGATCGTATAGCAAAAATAGCGTAGGGCATCCTGTGCGTGATCATGCTCTTTCACGGGCTTGTCCTCTCCGCGTTCTCCCGCCTTTGCATCCCAAATGTAGGAAGCAAATTCTTTGATCAGGTTCTCACATGACTGATCTATAAAAATAGAACCCGACAGCAGCAGCGTTGCCACAAACCGGATCCCATCTAAAACATCGTTTTTTGCTTTTTTTACTTTATATCCATCCTTTTCCAACTGAGCTTTAAAAGATGCTGCAGCCGGATCCAGGATCACTGACCGGATTTTTTCTCCAGCCAGCCAAGCCGTCAGGTCATCGGAAAACTCTTTATCCGTTTTTTGCTGACCTTTATCTCTGCCGGAATAATAATACTCTCTGCGACAATACCACTTACCATCAGCACCTTTACTCCACAGCAAAAAGGCCGTAGGGTTTTGGGTACCATAGTCACAGCTGACATACTTATCACCAATCCAGAATTCATGACCTGTTCTTTGACGATACTCTGTCGCAATCGCCTCTGCATCTACTACGTTTTTGTCCTGGTTGAACATATCGTAGATGATACCTTCTGCCATTGCCCAGAGCCCTTCAATGTATCGCTTGAAAAACACACCATGGTACATGCTCCGGTATCTAGCCTTGATTGCTTCTGACAGACTCAGATTATCATCCATGGTAAAATGCAGATACAGGAGCTTTTTTAAATTCAGCTCCACGCCTTTTGCTTTGGACTCTTCCTGCAACTTGGTAACCTTTTTCTTCCCCAGATATCCAATGGCCTTATCGATCCAGTTGACCTTGAACCAGTGGTACGGTCCGTCCGGGTTGCAGTTAAACCAATACTTGGAACCTTCTACGGAGCAGCGGCCCGTTGCCTGGTTCACGAAACTCTCTGGCATTAACGCAACCTCATCACAAAACAGACCAGCCAGAGTAATACCCTGGATAAGGTCCTGACTGCGTTCATCCTTACCGCCGAAAATATAAAAGTAATTCGTGACACCATTACGAGTGATCTCTACCAGGTTATCTGCTCTGTGATCCGTAACTTTGTAGCCACGGCTTCTGAGCATTAACTTAAGCCAGAAAAGAACGTTCCTGCGGAAGGATCCTATCGTCTTTCCACACATTGCAAAGTTTTGACCGTTGAATTTCTCCATTGCCCAGAACATAAAAGACAGAGACATACAAACTGTCTTGCCTGATCTGATTGCTCCATCGGCTATGATACCGTCATAATCTTTTACAGGACTGTTCGGCAACCACCAAGTAAGTACCTGCTTCTGTCTGCGGGAAAACGGCTGAAACTTAAATACCTGGACCTTCGTTAAAACTCCACGCTGTTGCTTCATAGCCTGTAGCTTTGCCTTCATCCCAGCGATGCGTTCCTTAATCTTCATCCGCATCCTCCCACAGCCCCTGTGCTTCGGTATTCAAAGCTTCCAGAAAACCATCATTTTCAACTTCCTGCTCCTGGGCGCCAAGCTTCAATGCAGCCAGATCAACCTTCATGGTTTCAATTTCTAATCTGGCATCATCCACACTATACCGATGCAGCGCATCAATAGCAGCCTGCTTTCTGGCCTGTACACGGGTCAGCGCATCCTCAATGTTCTGGATCTGCCCCAGCTTTCCACGATATTCCAAAAGATCCGTTTCCTTATCCTTTTCAATACCTTTCTTATGGCCTACTGCGGTCATGCCGGTCTCACCGACAATGATCTTATCCTCTTTATCTGCTGCGTTGCGCAGCAGCTCGATCCGCTTAAGCATCCGGCGCTCTCTGACAGTCAGAAGCTGTATCTCCTGCATGAGAAGTTTTTGCTTATCCTCCGGCACTACCTGCACCAGACGCTGCTCTTCCGGATCCAGGCAATCAAAAAGGAGAGTCTCAAACTCTCCCGTAGTAACTGCATTCTTATTTTTTTCTGGAGCACCCGCTCCAAGAGCATTTTTGTTTCCAGGCTGACCGCCTTTTCGTTTCGCAACGTTGCGTTTCCTCTTTTGCAACGTTGCATTATCCCAGTCATATCTATTCTTCCAGCTTCGGATCGTTCCTTCCGGAATTTTCAAAAGCTCAGAAATTTCAATCATTTTCTTACCTTCCAGGAACAGATCTCTGGCCTGTTTCATTCTGGCATCCGGCGCTCTGGCCATGCACCACCACCTCTCATTCGTTTGTTTTTGGGTATAAGAAAAGAGCCACACGGGGTGGCCCTTCTACTTTATTTTCATTACATGGTTATCATTAACCACTATAATCCATCGCTTTTCCTTGGCATTCGATCAATTCTCTCCAATGAGATTTGAATTCTTCTTCAATTTCCTTTTTATCTTTGTATATTTTGTCCGACGTATCTCCTTTAGAAATATCATCATAACACCTAATCAAACCTGTGGAGCACAAGAATAATTCAAATCGCTCTTTTTCAAATTCTTTTTTTAATTTCTTTTCTTTTATAAACAAAAATGTCCATTTATGGCAAATCGGTCTATCTCCATCTAATAAAAAATCATAAATTTTATTTGCTTGCTCTTCTGTATCTATTTCATTGATATTAAATGTTTTTGCCAAAATCCTGACATATCGGGCAACTGAATGAAAATACGCCTTGGCTTCACGTCTTGAATCCATAAATCGAAACCACAGCGTGACCAAAATACTACTAATTATTCCAGTTGCTATTCCGGTAATGATATCTTCGCCATTATTTACAATGACACTTCCTATTGCATTACTTGCGCTTGCTAAACACATTACAACACATCCTTTGCTTATTTTTACACACAACTGTGCGATATCACATTATACACAAAAATCAAGCAAAAGAAAAGCACCCATCTCACGACAGGCACTTTCAAAAAGGAGAAGGAAATACCGGATAGCAACTAAAATCATCGGAACGGAAGGAATCGACCCCCCGCCACGCTGGATATAAGCCAGCCGCTCTCCCAACTGAGCTACGTTCCAAGGGGGGGAGGCAACAAGCTTTCGCCTGCTGCCTAGTGGGGTTTGACGTAAGCCGTTGGCTGTATGCCTTTGGCTTCCACTCTATTGTATTACGAAACAAACGAATAAAACGAACTTTTTACAAAATATCGTGTTCTTTTAAATATTTATCCCGGATCATCAGCCGTGGATAGTCTGGACTGTTGCTGTATCCAATCTTTGCAGCAATCCCATCCCACGTCATTCCCTCTATGTAGAACATCCGGAACACATACCGTGCCTGACCATCTTCTATGGATCTTATCCAGTCTTCTACGGCCTTGCACCTTGCTTTCTTGTTATCCAGGATCCTCTGACGGCGATCATGCAGCTTCCAGTCAAAACCAGGAACCGCTTTCGGTTGTGGATAGCCTTTGCGGTAGTCCATAACAACGCTGATGCCGATCCCGTTATCCCCTTCCATCATCTCTACCAGTTCCAATTCCAAGACTACAATCTCTTTCTTAAGCTTTCGGTAACTGCTCAGAAGCTTCCTGGTTATCTTTATTTTCGCCAATGGTATCACCTCCTCTTAACTCCGGATCCGGGCAAAGGCTTGTCCCCGCATAGGCTGGCATCCTGGCTGACCAGGTTGTAGGCTTCGGCCCGTTAATGATCGCATGGTCTGATGCGGCTATGGCACTTTTTCTTTGCAGCTGGTTTGCCTTTCTCTGGGCCTCTGACTTTACTAATCCCATTGTATTCTCTCCCTTCTTACGCATGGCAGCTATAACATACTCCACATTGGGATTTACTCGTTTCCACATAGTTCTCTTTCTCAATTCAGTTTTATGATTTATCAGCATCAATGTATGGATCCACTTTATATACATCACCCTCGAAATTCCACATTTGAATTTCTTTACAAACAGCGCCACACTTTCGACACTTTACTAAATCTACCCACATCTGATCTACCTGATGTGTTTCATCAATCCACTCTATTTCAGCCGGTTTCTTGCTGATAGATTTTATAATGATGCTTCCACACTTTCCGCATGTCATACAGCGGATTTTCCCTTTTCCGTATCGAATAAGATTATACGCTGCGTATAAGCGATCTTTTAAATTTGGATATTTTCGTCCCATAATTTCTCCTAAATCTTAATTTACCGCCATATAAATGAACGGTAAAAACAGAAACCACATAATATCGTCCACCGTTCTATTCTGAACCTCGCCATATAGTAACAATTCTAGTCCCATTCAAATCAAAGCAAGCATTATCCATGCATATAATGTTTTTACAATCTTATCCATTAAAATTTCCCTTCTTTGCTGATACTGAAACCTGATTCTTAAAATTCTCTTTTGGACCTTGCGGCTCTGCCGCTTCGCTCTTACCTGTCATTGCCTCTCTGATGTATCTATGCGGTACATCACATACCACCGCATTCATGGCTATTTCATACTGCGCAGCCTGTTTCATCAGTTTATAAAAATCTGAAAACTTCACCTGTACTCTATCCTCTGCGCCAAGCGTATCTACTAATCCCATTTCATTTTCCTCCGTATCTTAATTTCCTTTATTCTCCATAAACAATATTCCTTGCGATCTCATACAAATACGGGTAAATTTCCGTGCAATATTCATCTTCTGTTAGTCTTTTCATTTTCTTTCCCCTTTCTCACGCACTCTCTATGCATGTACAATACCGTCCCTCTCTTTG
>ERZ791931.1359-NODE-1359-length-18929-cov-3.715376_pt1 | contig 18929 bp, 14 predicted proteins | sample MGYA00510127_ERZ791931 | MGnify/ENA primary metagenome ERZ791931 (study PRJEB30046, sample SAMN00792067) | human gut metagenome | study: EMG produced TPA metagenomics assembly of the A metagenome-wide association study of gut microbiota in type 2... | reverse complement strand
TCAAAGCCCCTTTCTATCAGTATTTGAGATTAAGAAAAACGGTTCGATTCCGGTCAATCCGGCAACCGGCGAGATCCCGGAGGGAATCGAGGCTCAGGCAGAGCAGGTTTTAAACAATGTAAAGAATCTTCTGGCGGCAGCAGGTGCTTCCATGGAGCAGGTTGTAAAGACCACCGTATTTATCCAGAACATGGATGATTTCGGAAAAGTAAATGAAATCTATGCGAAATATTTCGAGGGCGCATGCCCGGCACGTTCCTGCGTCGAGGTATCTAAACTTCCGAAGGGCGTCCTGATGGAGATGGAAGCGATCGCAGCAAAATAAGAATGAATCGCATATTTGGAAAATTTCGCCGGAAAAACAAGTTCCAGTCTGTGAAAATCCCGGCGTGTGAGGGCAAAATGACGAAAAAATTCACTTTTTTTCGTCCGCCCTCTTTTTTTTTTCGTCACTTTGCTTTAAAATAAAGGGAAAGATCCGTCCAAGATTCAGATGGGGAACGGTTATGGTCCACAGGCACAGATTGCCGGAGGGGTAACAAACGGGTTTGGGGAATGACAGGTTGAAAGACCCGGAAACACAGCTGGACGGAGGATAAAAGAAAAGGAGAGAGGAATATGATTTCGAACCAGATACTCCAGACAAACATTGAGGGGTTAAAAGGAATTACGCGTGTCGATCTCTGTATCTGTGATACGGAAGGCAAGGTGCTGGCATCCACATTTACTGGCGCTGAGGAATATGAGAGTGCAATTCTGGCTTTCGTAGACTCTCCGGCGGACAGCCAGGTGATACAGGGATATCAGTTTTTCAAGGTGTTTGACGATCACCAGTTAGAATATATACTTCTTGCCAAGGGCGGAAGCGACGACGTATACATGGTCGGCAAGATGGCAGCATTTCAAGTTCAGAACCTGCTGGTAGCTTATAAGGAGCGCTTTGACAAGGACAATTTTATCAAGAACCTGCTGCTTGACAACCTGCTTCTGGTTGACATTTATAACCGTGCGAAGAAGCTGCACATCGAGACGAACGTCAAGCGGATCGTATTTATCATCGAGACGCAGCATGAGAAGGATGTGAATGCACTTGAGACCGTCCGCAGCCTGTTCTCGACCAAGACGAAGGATTTCATCACGGCAGTGGATGAGAAGAACATTATTCTAGTCAAGGAAGTGAAGCCGGGCGAGACTTACGACGATCTGGAAAAGACAGCCACATCGATCGTAGATATGCTCAATACCGAGTCCCTGACACGTGTCAGCGTGGCATTCGGTACGATCGTCAACGAGATCAAGGACGTATCGCGTTCTTATAAAGAGGCGAAGATGGCGCTGGATGTAGGAAAGATTTTCTACAGCAGCAAAAATGTGGTCGCATACAGCAAGCTGGGAATCGGACGTCTGATCTATCAGCTGCCGCTGCCGCTGTGCCGGATGTTTATCAAGGAAATTTTTGATGGCAAATCGCCGGATGAGTTTGATGAGGAGACTCTTACGACAATCAACAAGTTCTTCGAGAACAGCCTGAACGTATCTGAGACTTCCCGACAGCTTTACATCCATCGCAATACACTGGTATACCGTCTGGATAAGCTCCAGAAGAGCACGGGATTGGATCTGCGGGTGTTTGAGGATGCGATCACATTTAAGATTGCCCTAATGGTTGTAAAATATATGAAATACATGGAAAACCTGGATTATTAAGCCAAATTGCTGTGGCGGGGAGGAAGATTGCCTTTGCCGCAGCAATTTCATTTGGAGAATTGAAAAAGAGGATTTACGCATGATAGAGGTTAAAAATCTCACCAAGACGTACAAGACGGGGAATAAAGCTTTAAAGGGAATCAATATTCAGATTCAGGACGGCGAGTTTGTTTTCATCATGGGACGAAGCGGTTCTGGCAAATCGACGCTTTTAAAGCTTCTTTTGAAGGAGCTGGAGCCGACTTCCGGTCAGATTATCGTCAACGATATGGATCTGGAAAAGATGCCGGGACGCTACATCCCGAAGTACCGCAGACGGCTGGGAATGGTGTTTCAGGATTTCCGTCTGTTGAAGGATAAGACGGTATATGAAAATGTCGCGTTTGCACAGCGGGTCATCGGCGTATCGTCCCGTGAGATCAAGAAAAATGTGCCGGAAATGCTCCGGCTGGTGGGGCTTTCTTCAAAATATAAAGCATACCCGAACCAGCTCTCGGGCGGTGAGCAGCAGCGTGTTGCGATTGCCCGTGCGCTGATCAACTCGCCGGAGATACTTCTGGCGGACGAGCCGACGGGAAACCTGGACGTACATAATTCCATGGAGATCATGGAGCTTTTGGAGGAGATAAACCGGCGCGGGACGACGGTGCTTGTGGTAACGCACAGCCGGGAGATCGTAGCGGAGATGGGAAAACGTGTGATCACGCTGACGCGCGGCGTGCTGACGGGAGATCAAAAAGGCGGTATCTGGCATGAGAATTAGTACATTGATTTACTGCACCAAGGAGGGCATGCGTAATATCATCCGGAATATCTGGTTTTCACTGGCGTCGGTGGCGATTATTTCGGCATGTATTTTCCTGTTCTGTATGTTTTTTGGCTTGATTGCCAATGTACAGTATATGGTGCGGAATGCAGAATCTACAGTAGGAATCACGATTTTCTTCAATGAAGATATAAGTGAGGATGATATACAGAAAATCGGGGGTGAGATACGCGCCCGCGATGAGGTCAAGGAAGCAAAGTATGTTTCTGCCGAGGAGGCATGGGAGAGCTTTAAGAAAGAATATTTTAAGGGAGTCGAGGATCTGGCAGAGGGATTTGCGGATGACAACCCGTTAGCCGGTTCGGCGTCCTATGAGATCTATTTGAAAGACATTGACATGCAGGATGACATGGTTGCATGGCTTGGCACGGTGCAGGGGATCCGGAAGATCAATTATTCGAGCGATACGGCGTCCGGGCTTTCAAGCTTCAACAAGATGCTGGGACTTTTGTCGGGGGTGATCATCGCTATTCTGCTGGCAGTTGCTATCTTCCTTATCAGCAATACGATCACGACGGCAGCTGCATTTAGACGGGAGGAAAACCGGATCATGCGCCTGATCGGTGCGACGAATTTCATGATCCGTGCGCCGTTCGTTGTACAGGGTGTGATGATCGGTCTGGTCGGCGCGCTGATTCCGCTGGCGATCACGTATTTTCTGTACCGCCAGGCGGTTGTATATATGATGGAACGGTTTGATATCTTGTCGAACCTGATTGAATTTATCCCGATTCAGACCATTTTCCCGAGCATGGTAGCCGTGGCGATGGCGCTGGGCGTGGGAATCGGTTTTGTCGGAAGCTTCTTTACGATCCGCAGACATTTAAAGGTGTAAGAAACATTGGAGGCTGCTGTGGGGGCAGCGGGAATTTGCGGTAAAAAGGATGAGAATATGAAAAAACAGGGATTGAAAGTGCGTGCGGCTCTGTTTCTTGTGATGGCGGCGCTGGCGTCTTCCCCAGTGCTGACCTCGGTGGCGGCAGCGACGAAAAAGGATGTAAGCAGTGCCAAGGATAAGAAAAGCGCCCTGGAACAGGAGAAAAAGAAAACCGAGGAGGCGATCAAAAGCCTTCAGGGGCTGAAAAGTAACACCGAGAGCTATGTCAAGGAGCTGGACACGAAGATGAATGATCTTCAGTCGCAGGTCACGAAGCTGGAAAATAATATTTCCAGCAAGCAGAAAAGCATCGATGAGACGGCGGTAAAACTGGAAGAAGCGCAGAAAACCGAAGAAAAGCAGTATGCTTCGATGAAAATGCGTATCAAATATATGTATGAGAAGGGCGACAGCAGCTACTTAAATCTGCTTCTGGAAGCCCGTTCGCTCTCGGAGCTTTTAAACCGGGCAGAGTATGTTTCAAAGATTTCGGAATATGACCGGAAGATGCTCGACCAGTATGTGGCAACGAAGGAGTCCATCGCGGACAGCAAAAAAAAGCTGGAGACGGAGAAAGCGGAGCTGCAGGACATGAAGACGCAGACGGAGGCAAAGCAGGATTCGGTCCAGCTTCTCCTGAATGAGAAAAATAAAGAGCTCCAGAACGTCAACGCGCAGATCGGCGAGAAATCAGCGCAGGCGAAAGCGTATGAGGACGATATCAAGGCGCAGGAAGCTAAGATCGCGCAGATGGAGGCGGAGATTAAGAAGAAGGAAGCGGAAGAGGCGGCGAAAAAAGCGGCGGAGGAAGCAGCCAGAAAAGCTGCAGCAGCGGGAAAGACGAATAATTCGACCGCGAAAGGGAATACTGGCAGTACGACTACCACTTCGACGGGAGGTTCTTCGCTGCGCTGGCCGTGCCCTGCAAGCGGACGCATTACATCCGGATACGGAAACCGTAAATCACCGACGGCGGGCGCGTCCTCGAACCATAAGGGCATTGATATCAGCGCTTCGACCGGCAGCAGCATCGTGGCAGCCGCCGGAGGAACGGTTTCGATTGCAACTTACAGCTATTCGGCTGGAAATTATGTTGTGCTCAACCATGGAAATGGGCTTTCAACCGTGTATATGCACTGTTCCCAGCTTCTGGTATCGGCGGGAGATACGGTAAAAGCCGGACAGACGATCGCGAAGGTAGGTTCGACCGGATATTCGACAGGTTCCCATCTGCATTTTGCAGTCCGCAAGAATGGAAGTTATGTAAACCCTTCGAGCTATGTAAGTCCGTAGTGTGGAAAGTATCAGGTGGCTGCAAAAGATGAAATCCGGGTAACTGTTCAGTAGGTCTGCGCATTTACTGCGCTGACCGTACGAAAACATGGACCAGCAGGCAAAAATCCCATTGCCGTAGGCAATTTTTGATGGATTTTTGCGCGTGACTGTGAAGGTACTGAACAGTTACAAATCCGGAAGGAATAGACAGGAATCAGGAGGCATAAGAGATGGACAGTAAAAATAAATTCTGGCGCGGTGTGATGGTCGGTGTGCTGGTGACAGCACTGGTGTGTCTGATCACGGTCGGTGCTTCGGCGGGTATTTACATGTTTGGACGCCGTGTGATCGATAACCAGACACAGGTACAGGTACAGACCGAGGGAACACCGTCGCAGGCACAGGAGCCGGTCAATTTTGAGAATGTCACGAAAAAGCTGGAGCAGATACAGGATATTATCGATAAAAAGTACCTGTTTGAGGAAAAAATTGATACATCCGAGGAGGAAGCCGGCATTTATCAGGGCTTTTTGAGTGGTTTAAATGATCCGTATGCGGTTTACTATACGCCGGACGAGCTGACAAGCTTCCTGGATGAGACAAATGGTTCTTACTGCGGCATCGGCGCTCTGGTATCCCAGAATGTCCAGACCGGCGTCAGCACGATCGTGCGCGTCTTTGAGGGCAGCCCGGCCGAGGAGGCGGGCATCCTTCCGGGCGATGCGCTTTATAAGGTAGATGGCACCGAAGTGATCGGCATGGATCTGTCGCTTCTGGTCAATAATTACGTCAAGGGCGAGGAAGGCAGCCAGCTGACAATTACGGTTTATCGTGAAAATAGCGATGAGCACAAGGATATCACCCTGACCCGCAGACCGATCGATGTGCAGACGGTGTCAGGCAAGATGCTGGATGAAGAGATCGGATATATTTCCGTTGCGGAGTTTGACCGTGTGACTGCCGATCAGTTTAAATCCAAGATCGAGGAATTGCAGGGCGAGGGCATGAAGCGCCTGATCATCGATCTGCGGAACAACCCGGGCGGCGAGGTGACGACGGTTGTCTCGATGGCGGATTATATCCTGAAGGATGGCGGACGGATCCTGACCGTGGCAAATAAGAAGGGCACGGAGGAGACATACGACGCTGAGGATGGACACAGCCTGGAGATCCCGATGGTTGTGCTGGTAAATGGAAATTCCGCCAGCGCGTCGGAGGTATTTACCGGTGCGATGAAGGATTACGGCGTGGCGACGATCGTCGGAACGAAGACTTTCGGTAAAGGTATCGTGCAGACGCTGATGCCGCTTTCGGATGGAAGCGCGATTAAGCTGACGACCGACCATTATTATACGCCGAATGGAAATGATATCCATGGAAAAGGCATCGAGCCGGATCTCGAGGTGGAGCTGGATGAAGAGGCGGCGCAGGAAGTCGTGATTCCAGAGGAGAAGGATAATCAGCTGCAGAAGGCGGTTGAGGTTGTGAAGGGAAAGTAACTTCTTATTTACACGACCCCAAAACTTACGGCACTTTCGATTCCAAAAGTGCCTATCCGTGAACAGTAACTTTAAAAGTATCCAGAAAAATAAGTGCGTTAGATCCTGAAACAGCTTGAAAAAGTGGCAGTTTCAGGATTTAACGCTTAAAGTCGTGTCTGTTTTGGCTTTTTGAGAAAGACGATGAGTGAAGAATCTGGTATTTTTGATACTATAGAAAAAGAGGGAGAAATAGAATTATGTTATCTTTAGTAGTTAATGTATAGAAAGTTAAACAATAATTATATCCTAATAAATCCAGTAAATATAAGGGGTTGTTAGGATATATAATTGTAAAGTATGTGTACCTTAAAAATTGAATATTAAATAATTATTAAACAGTAGGACAATGGTTGAACATATGTTCTGGTTATGCTAAAATGTAAAGTAATAAGAGATATTTTAACATTATAGACATATCGTAAATGTATTGGAGGTATTTGATACATGGAACTACATGTTATAGAACGTGAAGGAAGGGAGGCAGTTGTTCTACTGGATAATGAGATGAGAATTGTAAAGCCAGTATACGACTATCTAAAATTCCAAAGACAAAAGGATAAGACTCTCAATACCTTAAAGGCAAGTGGTAGTGATTTACGAACCTATTGGGAGTTTCTTGAGACAAATGGATATGAGTATGACAAGGTTACACCAAAGATGATTGCTGAGTTTATAGACTATCTCAGAGCATCAGATGATGATGTGATAGCATTGAATAAAGAAAGCAAGAGAACGAATAAAACAATCAACCGTATTTTAAGTACAGTTCATATGTTTTATCAGTTTGAAGCAGATATGCAGGAAATAGACAATCCTATCTTGATGCATGATGTAAACAGACCTTTTAATGCGTTCAAGGGTATCTTGGAACACGCAAAGTCCGATAACAAAACAAAGCAGTCTATCTTCAAGGTAAAGGAAAGTGACTACAAGGTAAGGCTTGTTACTGATGACGAAATAGAACTGTTTCTATGTCGTTTAGACAAGCGTAGAGACATTCTTTTATACAAGATGCTCTATCTTACGGGTGCGAGAATACAAGAGGTTTTAGACCTTGAAATAGACTCTGTACCGATACCTGATATGTCACAGTTGGTGGGATGTTTTCGACAGATAAAGTCAAAAGGTAAGACCAGAGATTTATATGTTCCTATGTCACTTATTAAGGAACTTGATGATTTCATCATGGAAGAAAGAAACCTTATTGACACAGAACATAGTTACATCTTTATATCAGAACAGAAAAGACAGCTTGGCAAACAGCTTACATATCGTGCAGCCTATGACAAACTCAAAAAGGTACAGGAAGAAATCGGTGTGGACTTTAACTTCCACGATTTAAGACATACCTTCTGCTCCAACCTTGTACAGTCTGGAATGGATGTAAGTGTTGTAAGAATGATTATGGGGCATAAGCATCTGTCTACTACGCAGAAGTACACGCATCTCTCTAATCCATACATTGAGGACAGTCTTTCAAGGTATTGGAATCAGAGTACATTGATTGGAGGTAGCTCTGATGGCAGGTAGACCAGATGGTGATGTATGGAACATAGTTGATAACGATAGTGATTCACAACACTATGGAAGAAACTTTAAGTTTGATTTTTCCTATATTTCAAGTGAAGAAATCAAGGATGTTGTAAAGGATTATGTTTGGCAGAATTACAGGGTTGGAAATAAAACTTTAAGTACATTGTATAACGAAATAAGTTCATACTTTTGGTTGTTTATTCAGTATTGCAGGTCAAGGAAAATAGATACACTAAGAGATTTAGATAATGTCGATGTTGATAATTATATTTCCTTTTTGAGAACATATATATCCGATAAAACAAGTAAACCATTAACATACAATTCACAAAAAATCAGACTGGATTGTTTGAAATCAGTAATTCGTTGGTGTCAGATTCATAGACCTAATGATGTACCAACTACAGAAATTTTTACTGGAAGTGAATACATAGGAATCAACAGAAAAGTAAAAATCGACTTTATCCCAGATGATGTTGTAGCACAGATAAATGATGCTCTTAAAAACGAAGAAAACCCATATCTAAAGTATGGTATTATCATTCTGCAATCGACAGGAATGCGTATTGGAGACCTCTTAAAACTTCGTATTGACTGCATTAAGCCACATTTGATTAGTGGTTATACAATCGAGTGGACTCAGCACAAAGGACGCAAGGATAAGGTTCCTATGCCTGTTAGAAGCGAATGTGTAGCTGCGATAGAGAAGCTTGTTGAGATTACATCAGAGCTTCGTGATGAAGCTGATGAAAAGGATAAAGATACTCTGATGATTTGGAGAGTGCCTAGAGGGAATCGATTTGTTAAGGCTGGAACTGTGCAAGTCATTTCAAGTGGGACATTTACACAGACTTGGTTTGAGAAGTTCATCAAAGACAACAATATCAAAGATGCCAACGGCGATTACTACAACCTTACAAGTCATCAGTTCAGAAGAACTCTTGGAACAGATATGCTCTCCAAAGGAACGAACATCAACGTCATTCAGCAGGTATTAGGTCATTCAGACCTATCTGTTACAAAGCGTTTCTATGCAGATGTAAAGGATAAGGAACGAGCAGAAGTATTTAAGAGTGTAGGTGTTATCGGCAACATCAATCAGATACAAAGTAGTGCTTTTGATAATGTATCAGAGTTTGAATGGTTCAAGGCTAATAAAGATAAAGGCGCTTGTATGTGCGATGGTTACTGTACCAAGCCTGTTGTAGATGGCAAAATTTGCGATAGACTTCTTAAAAGGCAGAAATGCTATACCTGTAGCCGTTACATTACAACACCAAAATACCTTGAAGCACATAAAAAGCACCTGGCTAACCTTGAAAAACAGCTTGAAGAAGGTGCTATTTATGGCGAGCATTACGCAGAACACTTTATACCAACCATAGAGGTATTAAAAGTCATCATTGAAAGATTGGAGGGATTGCAAAGTGGCAACTAACTTGGCTTTACAGTTACAGGTCATAGAGCCTGATACAGACTTAAACAGCATAATGATAGGCAATTCCCGATACAGTGATGATATATGGGATTTAAGACCTTTTATTACTGCTAAATCAACAAAGGAATCGCAGAAATATATCCGTTTTGAGTACATATCTGATGCAGATATGAAGAAAACTGTGAAACAGTATGCCTACTATAAGCTTGGTAAAATGAAACCACAGACGGTAAGGAATTATATCAATGGCAGTCTTCCAATGTTTATCGAATACTGTTCTATAAATGGTATTCACAGCTTTGCAGATGTCACTTTGGAAGACTACCTTAACTTCAATCTTTGGATGAAGGACGAAAAGAAAGTGGCAACAAGCACAGGATTTTCTGTTTGTCATGTGGTAGAAGAAATCATCCGTATCGGTCAGATAAAAGGATGGGATGTACCACAGTTTCATCTTCCAAAGACAGAAACAGCTAATCAGTTATGGAATAGGAAAAGGTCTATGAAATCTAACAAGACGAAACCTATTCCAGAGGATGTATTTGATAAGATTTTGTATCATGCAGTACATGATGAAAAGGATGTACTCACAAAGGCAGGTATCATCATTCAGAGTCAGACAGGACTTCGTATCAATGAGGTTTTATCCATACAGGAAGGCTGTGTAAAGCGTACCTCAGATGGTTATGATTACATGGAAGTTACACTTGGTAAGACCGAAAAGGGGGAGTCTATCATCCATAAGGTATTTATCAATGAACTTGTAAAAGATACCATTGCAGAGCTTTCAGAATACACAACAAAGCTTCGTAAGGAAAGTGGATTGATGGAACTGTTTGTTATCAGAAATCATGGAATTAGACCTCTTAACAATGCAAAATGGGTATCAAAAAGATTACCTTCATTTGTAAGAAGACATGATATCCGAGACAACAAAGGTGAGTTATATCCACTTACATCACATCAGTTCAGAGCAACATTTGTAAGGGAACTTATCAAGAGAAAAGTGCCTATTGCAATGATTATGAAACAGTATTCTCATGTTTCTATTGAAATGACAGCACACTATCTTACCTTACAGGAAGAAGAAGTCAAAGAAATCTATTCTGATATGATTTTAAGTCCAGAGTCAAAGATAGCAGGGCTTCGTGCAAAAGAAATCAAAGGAAAACTCGATGATTTGTTTCATGGTAAGACCGAAGCTGAGATTGATGATGTAATCACTGATTTAGCCAAAACAATGAGTTTCAATCCGTTACCAACAGGAGTATGCTTATATGACTTTAGGCGAGGTAATTGCACTGATGGAGATGGCTGTTTCTTTTACAACTGCCCGAACTACATCACAGAGGTTCAGTTCTATCCAATCTTAAAGGATGAATTGGATTTACTCGAAAAAGAAATGATAAGGTTAAAAGAACTTGGTCACGAACGAGAATGGCAGAAACAGTACATCAAGTACAAGTATCTGAAACCATTGGTAGAAAGTCTGGAGGTGCAGTTAAATGGCAAAGAAAGTGTCGGATAGTCAGGTTGCAGGCATTAAGGCTCATGCAGAGGCAAAGAATAAAGAAACTATTGATAAGGTCAGCAAGGCTATTGATAAACTTAAAAGAAAGAACAAGCCGATTAACTTTGAAACTGTAAGCAAAGAGGCAGGTGTATCAAGGGCAACCCTTTATAACAATGCACAAGTTAAGGAGCGTATTTTAAGCCTTAGAGCTATCTCAAAGGCAAGTCCTTTGGATGATGTGGTTGCTGTTAAAAAGGATAAGATACAACTCAAGGATGATAAGATTGCTTCTCTTAGGGAACAGGTGAAAAAGTTAGAGGATGATAAAAAGAAACTGATTGTTCAATTAGTCGATTATGAAGAACTCAAATCCGAGAATGAACGACTAAAGAAACAGTTAGCAAAGAAAGCATAGAGGTACATTTATGGATGACAAACACAAAGAAAAGATTTATTACATTCAACAACAGGCGGATGAATTATGCTCCGAAATATCAAAACTGATGAGAAAGGATGCCGACCTATCAGAAAAGCATCTAAATGATTTGATTAAGTTGGGAGTATTTATTTCAATGACCTGTCAAGAATTGTTGGAGGAAGAGTAATTTTAGGAAAGGAGAACGTAGTAGACAGTATTTTGTGTAAAGAAAGTAACAAATGCTTATTTTGTAATACTTTCATACATACGATACAGTCTGCTACTAAAAATAAACAGTGTATGTAATTGCAGGACTTGGAAATCCGGGAAGAGAATATGAGGGAACCCGCCACAATGTGGGATTTATGACGCTGGATGCGCTGGCGGACAAGTATAACATTGATGTCCGGGAGAAAGCATTTAAGGGACTGATCGGAAAAGGCGTGATCGAGGGAAATAAGGTCATTCTGGTAAAGCCGCAGACGTATATGAACCTGAGCGGCGAGTGCATCCGTCAGGTGATGGATTATTATAAGGTAGATCCAGCGGAGTTTATCGTGATTTATGACGATATCAGCCTGGTTCCGGGCGGCATCCGGATCCGCAAAAAAGGCAGCGCGGGCGGCCACAATGGAATCAAAAATATCATTGCCCATCTGGGAACGCAGGAATTTCCGCGCGTGCGGATCGGTGTGGGCGAGAAGCCGGCGCGCATGGATCTGGCAGACTATGTGCTGGGACATTTTCCGAAAGAGGAAGCCGAGACGATGACGACGGCGTTTAAGGATGGTGCGGCGGCAGTCGTGGATATGATGACCGAGGGCGTTGAGGCGGCGATGAACCATTTTAACGGCGCGGCGCGCGGGGAGAAGGAGAAGCTAGAGAAGCAGAAGGCGGAGAGGAAGGAGGAAGTCAAGACACAATGAGCGATGTATTTGCAAATCCGTTAGAGGAGATGATCGAGTTCCAGGATCTCAAAACGGATTTACAGCGCGGACAGGGACCGCTTCTTGTCACGGGATGTCTGGATTCGCAGAAGGTGCATCTGCTGTCCGAGCTTTCGGATCTGACGCCCTGGAAGCTGATTGTCACCTACGATGATTCGAGGGCGCGGGAGATCTGTGAGGATTACCGGTGTTTTGACCCGGATATTTCGCTGTACCCGGCGAGGGATCTGCTGTTTTATACGTCAGATATCCACGGAAATCTGCTGACGAAACAGCGGATTCAGGTCATGCGGCGGGTCTTGGAGAGTTCCAGCGGCGTGGTGGTCACGACGATCGACGGGCTGATGGAACATCTGCTGCCGCTTGCATGGATGAAAGAGCGAAGTCTCACGATCGGGGCGGAAGATGTGGTCGAGGTCGGGAAGCTGACGCGCGCCCTGGCGGAAATGGGATATGAGAAGGTCGCGCAGGTCGATGGTTCGGGGCAGTTTTCGGTACGTGGCGGTATTATCGACATTTTTCCACTGACGGAGGAAGTGCCGTACCGGATCGAGCTGTGGGGCGATGAGGTCGATTCGATCCGTACCTTTGACCCGGAGAGTCAGCGTTCGATCGAGCAGGTAGACGAGGCGGTGATCTATCCGGCGACGGAGATGGCGCTCACGCCGGAGCAGATTCAGGATGGAATCGAGGCGATCGAGAAGGAACGTAAGAAATACGTGAAAAAGCTCCGGGATGCCATGAAGACGGAAGAGGCGTACCGGATGGATTCAGCTGTTTCGGAGGTCTTAGAGGGGCTTCGCGAGGGCTTCCGGGTGCATGGGCTGGGAAGCTATATCCGGTATTTCTGCAAGGAAACGGTGTCGTTTTTAAACTATTTTCCAGCGGATGAGCTGACGATTTTTCTGGATGAGCCGCTGCGCTTGAAGGAAAAAGCAGAGACGACCGAGACGGAGTTCCGGGAGAGTATGTCGCACCGTCTCGAGGGCGGCTATCTGCTTCCGGGGCAGACTTCCTTCCTCTATTCGGCGAAGGAGACGCTGGCGATGGCGATGCGCCCGCGGACTCTTTTACTGCTGGGGCTGGATCAGAAGCTCTCTGGCATGACGGTTAAGAAAAAGTACAGTTTGAGCGTCAAAAATGTCAATTCCTATCAGAATGGATTTGAGCTTTTAATCAGCGATCTGACGCGCTGGAAGAAAGAAAAATACCGTGTGGTATTGCTGGCGGGTTCGCGGACGCGCGCGAGCCGTCTGGCGGGCGATCTGCGGGAGTACGATTTGAGCGCATTCTGTCCGGATGAGGGCGAAAACACTGTGAAACCGGGCGAAATCCTGGTGACCTATGGAAAGCTGCACCGGGGATTTGAATATCCGCTGATTAAGTTCGTCGTGATTACCGAGGGAGACATGTTCGGCGGCGGACGGGGGCGGAAAAAGAAGAAAAAGACCTCCTACCAGGGTAAGAAGATCCAGAGCTTTTCCGAGCTTTCGATCGGTGATTATGTGGTGCATGAGAGCCACGGACTCGGCATTTACCGGGGCATCGAGAAGATCGAGCAGGACAAGGTTGTCAAGGATTACATCAAGATTGAGTACCGTGATGGCGGCAATCTCTACCTTCCGGCGACGCGCCTGGAAGGAATCCAGAAATATGCGGGATCGGATGCCAGGACGCCGAAGCTCAATAAACTGGGCGGAACGGAATGGAATAAAACGAAGAGCAAGGTGCGCGGGGCGGTCCGCGATATTGCAAAGGATCTCGTCGAGCTTTATGCGGCTCGCCAGCGGAGCGAGGGCTACCAGTATGGACCGGATACGGTCTGGCAGAGGGAGTTTGAGGAAATGTTCCCGTTTGAGGAGACGGAGGATCAGCTGGAGGCGATCGAGGCGACAAAAAAAGATATGGAAAGCCGCCGCATCATGGACCGCTTGATCTGCGGCGACGTTGGATATGGCAAGACGGAGATCGCGCTCCGGGCGGCATTTAAGGCGATTCAGGAGGGGAAGCAGGTTGTGTATCTGGTGCCGACCACAATTTTGGCGCAGCAGCATTACAATACCTTTGTGCAGCGAATGAAGGATTTCCCGGTCCGGGTCGATATGCTGTCGCGTTTCCGCACGGCGGGCGAGCAGAAAAAAACGCTGGAAGATCTGAAAAAAGGGCAGGTGGATGTCGTGATCGGAACGCACCGCGTCCTTTCTAAGGATGTTGTCTTTAAAAATCTGGGGCTTCTGATCATCGACGAGGAACAGCGTTTCGGTGTGGCGCATAAGGAAAAGATCAAGAAACTAAAGGAAAATGTAGATGTTCTGACGCTGACGGCGACGCCGATTCCGCGTACCCTGCATATGAGTCTCATTGGCATCCGGGATATGAGCGTCCTGGAGGAACCGCCGGTGGATCGCCTGCCGATTCAGACCTACGTCATGGAGTACAACGACGAGATGGTGCGCGAGGCGATTCACAGGGAGCTGGCGCGGGGCGGACAGGTATATTATGTCTACAACCGTGTCAACAACATCGACGAGGTGGCAAACCATGTGGCGGCTCTGGTGCCGGAGGCAAACGTCGTGTTCGCCCACGGGCAGATGCACGAACATGAACTGGAAAAAATTATGCTGGATTTCGTCGAGGGCAATATCGACGTTCTGGTGTCCACGACCATCATTGAGACGGGACTGGACATTCCGAATGCGAACACGATCATCATCCACGACGCCGACCGGCTGGGGCTGTCGCAGCTTTACCAGATCCGCGGTCGCGTCGGACGTTCCGGGCGGACTTCGTATGCGTTTCTCATGTACCGGCGCGACAAGCTGCTGCGTGAGGAGGCGGAAAAACGTCTGCAGGCGATCCGTGAATTTACGGAGCTGGGAAGCGGTATCAAGATTGCGATGCGCGATCTGGAGCTGCGCGGCGCCGGAAATCTTTTGGGTGCGGAACAGCATGGCCACATGCAGGCGGTCGGTTATGACCTGTACTGCAAGCTCTTAAACGAGGCGGTGCTGGCACTTCGCGGTGAGAACGAAGCCGAGGACTTCGAGACGGTGGTGGACTGCGACATCGACGCGTATATTCCGCCGTCCTACATCCGCAATGAATATCAGAAACTCGACGTTTACAAGCGGATTTCCGGTATTGAGAACCAGGAAGAGTACATGGATATGCAGGATGAGCTGATCGACCGCTTTGGCGAGATTCCACGTTCGGTGGAGAACCTGTTAAAGATTGCCGATCTGAAAGCGCTTGCTCATCAGGCGGGCGTCGTGGAGGTCGATGTGAAGAAGCAGGATATCACGATCCAGATGTACCAGAAAGCCGATCTGGACGTCTCCGGCATTCCGGCGCTGATGGAGAAATATAAGGGCACGCTGACCTTCAGGACGGGCGATGTGCCGTCGTTCTATTACCGCGATGTGCGGCAGAAACATACGGACTGCGAGACGATGCTTGTGAAGGCGCGTGAGATTCTTTCCGGGCTGGCGGCGCTGGCGAAGAAATAAAAGGTCTCTTGACAAATAATAAATTTCGCTTATAATACAGAATATACTCAATAACCTTATAAAGGCGATGAAGGGAACAAGTAGAGATCCGCAGGGGAATGCACAGAAAGCAGCCGGATGATGAGAGGCGCGCGTGAACAGGATATTCGAATACATCCCGGAGCTTCGCACCGAAGAATCTGAAATCCGATCCGATGGAAGAGCTGTATGAAAATGTGCGGCGGTTGATTTGGTAGGCTGCGACGTGAGAGACACACGTTATCCGGTCGCGGTATCAGAAGGTACCGGCAGAGGCAGATAGGCGCGAGCCATCTGTGAACAAAGGTGGTAACACGGGAATTTTGCCCCGTCCTTTTTGGAGGATGGGGCTTTTTTATTTGATAGGAAATTCCTCTGGAACTTCCTATCAAATAAAAAGGCACTATGTGCCAATGATGCGCACTCGCGCGCAGATGTAGATTGTCGCAAGCGACCGCGCTCGGCGCGAGAATGTGCCGAGGCACATTCTTTTTTATACCCTAAATTTTAGAAAAAGGAGTAAACAGGAAGATGCAGATTTACGAAGAATTAGTAGCCAGAGGCCTGATCGCCCAGGTTACAAACGAAGAAGAGATCAAAAAACTGGTCAATGAAGGAAAAGCCATTTTCTATATCGGTTTTGACCCGACCGCAGACAGCCTTCATGTAGGTCATTTCATGGCACTGTGCCTGATGAAACGTCTGCAGATGGCAGGCAACAAGCCGATCGCATTACTGGGCGGCGGCACCGGCATGATCGGCGATCCGTCCGGACGTACGGATATGCGCCAGATGCTGACACCGGAGACGATCCAGCACAACTGCGACTGCTTCAAAAAGCAGATGAGCCGTTTCATCGATTTCTCCGATGACAAGGCGCTCTTAGTCAACAACGCAGAGTGGCTGATGAATCTGAATTATGTAAACTTACTGCGCGAGGTTGGACCGCATTTCAGTGTCAACCGCATGCTGACTGCTGAGTGCTACAAGCAGAGAATGGAGAGAGGTTTAAGCTTCTTAGAGTTCAACTACATGATCATGCAGAGCTACGATTTCTACATGCTGTACCAGAAATACGGCTGCAACATGCAGTTCGGCGGCGACGATCAGTGGAGCAATATGTTAGGCGGTACCGAGCTGATCCGCAGAAAGCTTGGCAAGGACGCACACGCGATGACCATCACCCTGCTGTTAAACTCCGAGGGCAAGAAGATGGGCAAGACCCAGTCCGGCGCTGTATGGCTGGATCCGAACAAGACCTCCCCGTTCGAGTTCTACCAGTACTGGAGAAACGTCGCTGACGCGGACGTATTAAAATGTCTGCGTATGCTGACCTTCCTGCCGCTTGAGCAGATCGATGAGATGGATAAATGGGAAGGCAGCCAGTTAAATACTGCAAAAGAGATCCTGGCTTACGAGCTGACCAAGCTGGTACACGGCGAGGAAGAGGCTGAGAAGGCACAGGCAGCAGCGAAAGCACTGTTTTCCAGCGGAAATGCAGCGAATATGCCGACCTACGAGCTGACGGAGGATGATTTCAACGGTGATGCGATCGATATTCTCTCCATCCTGCAGAAGTCCGGTCTGGCTCCGTCCCGTTCCGAGGCAAGAAGAAATGTCGAGCAGGGCGGCGTATCTGTAGACGGAAACCAGGTAAAGGATGTTAAGGCAGTCTTTACGAAGGATCAGCTTTCCGGCGAAGGAATGGTTGTCAAGAGAGGTAAGAAAAACTTTAAGAAGGTTGTTCTGAAGTAGGATGTCTGGGGAAATTCACCTGCCTTGTTTGAGAGCAGAATGAAACTCAGTATAAAAATCAGAATCACGCCGCCGGCGATCTCTGCCCGGGCTTTCAAGCAAAGTCCGAAGAGATGTCCGGCGGCGGTTCGGATCATGGAGAGAAACAGAGCAGATCCGAAACCATATCTTACATTCACTCCCACAAAAATTACCCAAATTTTACATAAACGATACCAAAACATGATTTCTGTAAATCCAGGAATCTTTTATACTGCGTACTGTAAGAAATCCAGGATAAAAAACTCTGAGAGAAAAAAGAGAGAGGAAAGAGGAATTTTATTATGAAGAAAAATGTTCAGAAAACAATCGCAGTATTAGGAGCAGCCGTTCTGGCAACTGGAATGGTAGGATGTGGTTCCAGCAATACAAATACAAGTGCAGCAGACACAAGCGCAGACAGCAGCGCAGCTGAAAGTGATGCGGCAGCAGATACAACTGAGAATAGCGCAGATGCAAAAGATTTAAGTGGTTCTATCACTTTAGCAGGTTCCACTTCGATGGAAAAATTTGCGAATGCACTGGCAGAAACGTTCATGGAGAAATATCCGAACGTGACCGTACAGGCTGAATTTACCGGTTCTTCCGCAGGTATCGAGTCCGTACTGGCAGGTCAGTGTGATGTCGGTGATTCTTCCAGAGCGTTAAAGGACGATGAGAAGGAAAAAGGTGCTGTTGAAAATATCGTAGCCATCGATGGTATCGCCGTTGTCGTTGACCCGTCCAACGCTGTAGATGGTCTGAGCAAGGATGACCTGACCGGCATTTACGACGGAAGCATCACAAACTGGAAGGATGTAGGCGGCAGCGATATGCCGATTGTCGTAGTCGGACGGGAAGCAGGTTCCGGTACTAGAGGCGCATTTGAGGAGCTGCTGGGTCTGGAAGATGCCTGCAAATATGCAAACGAGCTGGATTCCACCGGTGCAGTTATGGCAAAAGTAGCATCTACACCGGGTTCCATCGGATACGTTTCCCTGGATGTAGTCGATGATACCGTTAAGGCAGTTAAACTGGATGATGTAGAGCCGACGGAGGAGAACATCAAGGCAGGCAGCTATTTCTTGAGCCGTCCATTCGTTATGGCAACCAAGGGAGAAATTTCTGAGCAGAATGAGCTGGTACAGGCGCTGTTTGACTATGTATACTCTGCAGAAGGCGATGACCTGATTAAATCGGTAGGTCTGATTACTACGAAGTAAGAAACTGCATCGGAATTTGTGAATATGGATAAAATTACCGGTGAAAACAGGTAAGGATAGAAAAATCAGTAATTCACGAATATATATAATATTGAATAGATTCAAATAATATCGAGTCGCTTGCAGTCAAGCCGCAGAAAGGAAACTCTGCTTTGACCGAAAGCGGCTCGCTGTTCAATCCGAGACAGGAGAGACATATGCACGAAAAGAAATTTACCATTTTTGGAAGCCATGCCACGAAATCAGCGGTAGAGAGGGCAGCGGAAATTATTTTTACCGCCTGCGGCCTGCTGGCAGCCCGGAGCATCTACGCCCGGCTGGAGGGCAGGCAGCT
>ERZ791931.1326-NODE-1326-length-19422-cov-3.270925_pt1 | contig 19422 bp, 17 predicted proteins | sample MGYA00510127_ERZ791931 | MGnify/ENA primary metagenome ERZ791931 (study PRJEB30046, sample SAMN00792067) | human gut metagenome | study: EMG produced TPA metagenomics assembly of the A metagenome-wide association study of gut microbiota in type 2... | reverse complement strand
CCTCATGAATGAGGGGCAGGGGAGTTGAGAGTGTGTTTACACACTATTTTTATATAATCAGGATTGCATTTCCTATTATACAAAACCCTACGTCAAGTTGTTAAAAACTTAGCATAATATTAACGCCTTTAAAGCTTCAAAAAACAACCACATTTATGTTAAAATAATTAAAAGATGCTGGGGCGAGTCCCAAGGTCGTTAAGCGAGTCCTAAGTTCATTAAAATAGTGTTCGAAAAGGTACTTTATTAAAGGATACATATTAAATAATACATATTAAATATAGAAGAAAGGCGTTTATGGGATTACAATTATATCAAAAAAATTTACTGGAAAAACTAAAAGAGTCATTAGGAGCTGTGTTGCCGATCATAGGCATTGTGCTGGTGTTATGCTTTAGCATTGCGCCCATTCCAAACAGCGTCCTGATGACTTTTGTTGTTGGTGCGGTTCTCCTGATCATCGGAATGATGTTCTTTACACTTGGTGCGGAGATGGCGATGACTCCTATGGGAGAACGAATAGGAACGAAACTGACCAATACAAGAAAGATAAGTGTAGTGATAGTGCTGTGTTTTATCCTTGGCTTTATCATCACCATATCAGAACCGGATCTTCAAGTATTGGCTGAACAAGTTCCATCCATTCCCAATTACACGCTGATTATTGCAGTAGCAACAGGAGTTGGAATATTTCTTGTAGCCGCGGTACTTCGAATGTTATTTGGAATTCCACTGGCACATATGCTTTTAATTTTGTACCCGATCATATTCATTTTGGCAAGCATTGTTCCACAAGATTTTCTGACAGTGGCATTTGATTCAGGCGGAGTAACAACAGGACCTATGACAGTACCATTTATTATGGCGTTAGGAATCGGATTTTCAGCAGTTCGAAGTGATAAACATGCGGAAAATGATAGCTTTGGTCTGGTCGCATTGTGTTCAGTCGGACCAATTCTGGCAGTATTGCTGCTTGGCTTACTTTACCACCCAGGGGAAAGTGGATACGAACAGACAATGATTGTGAAGACCGATAATTCAGTAGAAATGTGGCAGCTTTTTCAGGAAGGGCTTCCTTATTATATGAAAGAAATGCTGATCTCTTTACTGCCAATTATTTTATTTTTCTTCATTTTTCAGATTGTATCATTACATCTTCACAAAAAGACATTGGTAAAAATTATTATAGGAATCATTTATACATACATAGGTCTTGTACTTTTCCTGACAGGGGTAAATGTGGGATTTATGCCGGCAGGTAATTATCTGGGTCAAGTGATTGCGGGGCTTTCCTATCCATGGATCATCGTGCCGATCGGTATGCTGATCGGTTACTTTATCGTAAAAGCGGAACCAGCAGTATATGTATTAACGGAACAGGTAGAAGAACTGACTTCCGGAGCCATTTCCGCAAAAGCAATGGGAATGAGTCTGTCCATCGGAGTCGCATTCTCTCTGGGACTGGCAATGGTGCGGGTGCTTACCGGCATTTCGATTTTATGGTTTCTGCTTCCAGGATACGCAGTAGCCCTTGGATTAACATTTTTCGTGCCCAAAATATTCACAGCAATCGCATTTGACTCAGGAGGCGTAGCATCCGGACCGATGACAGCAACGTTTTTACTGCCATTTTCAATGGGAGCATGCGAGGCGCTAGGTGGAAATGTTGTGACAGATGCGTTTGGAGTGGTAGCTATGGTAGCAATGACGCCGCTTATAACAATTCAAATCCTTGGACTGATCTATCAGATTCAGGAACAGATGAAAGAAAAACAGGCAGCAAAAGATTACACAAGTATAAAAGTATGCATAGAAAATCTAGACAATGTAGACAATCAAGAAATCATTGAGTTGTAAATAGTCGAGTTGTAAACAGGGATAGAGATTTTTACAAGGCGCATATTAGTGAAGATGGAAAATGTTTAAGAAAATTAGAAAGTTCGGAGATAATTTATGAGTAGATTATATATGATGGTGACGATTACAGACAGGAACCGAAAGAAGAAATTTGAAGAATTTTATAAGAAAAATGAGCATATGGTTTTCTTTACAACATTGGGACGTGGAACCGCAAATAGTGAGATGTTGGACTATTTCGGATTGGAAGAATCAGAAAAGGTCGTAATTCTATCGGTGGTAACAGAAGAAACGTGGAAGAAACTAAGGCGGGAAATGATTGTAAAGATGCAGATCGACGTGCCGGGAACCGGAATTGCATTTATCGTGCCACTCAGCAGCATCGGCGGAGAAAAAACATTACATTTCCTGATACAGAGCGAGAAATTTGAACGGGAGGAGGAGTCCACTTTGAAAGAAACAGAATATGAATTATTAGTAGCAATTGCCAATCAGGGGTGCATCGACACCGTGATGGACGTGGCGAGAAGTGTAGGAGCCGGAGGCGGAACCGTGATCCATGCGAAAGGAACCGGCATGGAAACAGCAGAAAAATTTCTTGGCGTATCACTGGCGGCAGAAAAAGAAATCATATTGATCGTCACAAGAAAGAAACAGAAAAATGCAATCATGAAAGCCATGATGGAGCAGACAGGACTTGCCAGCAAAGAAAAAACAATTATATTTTCCCTGCCGGTCACAAGCACGGTAGGACTTAGAATGTATATAGATGAAATGGATATGGATGAGGAAGAAAAAGACAGATAATTCGTGCGTAATGATATTCAATTTCAGTTATAATGAGAACAAAAATCAATAAGCCTGCTCAAGTGAGTAATAATTATCAATAAGGAAAAAGAAGTGGAAATGAAAAAACAAATGCGTTACAATTTAGTGAATTCAAAGTGATGATATAGTACTGAACCAAAAAGTACATATCACATATACTAACATCATATAAGAACCTAGAAGTAGAAAGAAAGGCAGGAGACAAAAGATGTCAAACATTTTAAAAGGCTTAAAAAAAGTAGATGGAAAGAAGACAGGAATCTTTGCAGCAGGAGTATTATTCGGAACTGCAGGAATCAAAGTTCTGTCCAGCAAGGACGCTAAAAAATTATACACAAACTGTACAGCAGCAGTTTTAAGAGCAAAAGAGTGTGTGCTTAAGACAGCAGCTACAATTCAGGAAAATGCAGAGGACGTATATGCAGAAGCACAGCAGATCAACGAAGACAGAGCAGCAAAAGAAGAGCAGGAGTACGCAGAGGCAGTAGCAGCTGAAGAGGCCAAAGAAGCAGAGGAAGCAGCAGAAGCTGATGAGACAGATTTTGCGGAAGAGACAGCAGAGTAAGAACGCAAATAAGACAGCAAAGTCAGACAGGTAAGTCAGACAGCTAAGTCAGACAGCAGGGTGGTTCAAGGAGAACTAGCATAAAAATTATTGTGATAATTATAAAAATGTAAGGAAAAATCAGGACACCTGTGGTTAAGACTGCAGGTGTCTTGACAAGTTGTAAGAGAATCAACAGCAAGCGAACCACTGCGAGCGAATCACTGCGAGGTAAGCTGTAAGAGAATCAACAGCAAGTGAACCACTGCAAGCGAATCACTGCGAGGTAAGCAGGGAAGGAAGAAAGCAGGGAAAGAAGGAAAATATACATGAAATTTGTAATCAAGCATGAGATTAAAGGCAGGATCCGTGCCCACGCTGTACAGTACAGAATGACATTTGAGCAGGCAGACCGGATGCAATATTATCTGGAATCCCAGGATATGATTACATCTGCAAAAGTACAGAACCGCACGGGAGACTTTACGATCTGTTACAAAGGCGACAGAGAGAAAGTAATCAAACTGCTTCAAACATTCCGTTATGAGGAAGTTGACATTCCGGAAAATTATGCACAGAATTCCGGACGCGAACTGAATCAGGAATATTGGGATAAGTTAGTTGAAACTGTAATCTATCATTATGGAAATAAATTATTTTTGCCATATTCGGTCAGAGCATGTATCACAGCAGTAAAATCTGTGAAATATCTTTGGATGGGTGTGCGTACACTGGCAAAAGGCAAGATTGAAGTTCCGGTACTGGATGCGACCGCAATCGGAGTATCTATGTTCCGCGGAGATATTGCAACTGCAGGATCCGTCATGTTCCTGCTTGGAATTGGCGAAATCCTGGAAGAGTGGACACACAAGAAATCCGTTGGTGACCTGGCAAGAAGCATGTCACTGAACATCAGCAAAGTATGGCTTGTCAGCGACGGTCAGGAAGTATTAGTACCATTTTCATCTGTAAAGAGCGGCGATATGGTACGCATCCACATGGGAAATGTAATTCCATTTGACGGAACAGTTGTGGAAGGCGAGGCAATGGTCAACCAGGCGTCTTTGACTGGAGAGTCCGTGGCAGTACGCAAGATAGAAAATGGAGAAGTGTATGCCGGAACGGTTGTAGAAGAAGGCGAGCTTACTATACGTGTAAGAGAGGCAAATGGATCAAGTAAATTTGAGAAGATCGTGACGATGATCGAAGAATCCGAGAAACTCAAATCCGGACTGGAAAGCAAGGCAGAACATTTGGCGGATAAACTCGTTCCATACACATTGGCAGGAACAGGTCTTACCTATCTTCTTACAAGAAATGTAACAAAAGCACTGGCTGTATTGATGGTAGATTTTTCATGCGCACTGAAATTGGCCATGCCGATTTCCGTATTGTCCGCAATCCGTGAGGCAAGCAGCTACAACGTCACAGTCAAAGGCGGAAAATATCTAGAAGCAATGGCAGAAGCAGACACCATCGTATTTGACAAGACAGGAACACTGACAAAAGCACAGCCGACAGTCGTAGATGTCGTACCATTCTGCGATAAGACACCAGACGAATTGCTGAGAATCGGTGCCTGCCTGGAAGAACATTTTCCACACTCCATGGCAAAAGCAGTTGTAAATGCAGCACAGGACAAAGGGCTTATCCATGAAGAGTTCCACTCAAAAGTAGAGTACATCGTGGCACACGGCATTTCCTCCAAAATCAATGACCAAAAAGTTGTCGTTGGAAGCTATCATTTCGTATTCGAAGATGAAGAGAGCCAGATCCCAGAAGGAATGGAAGAAAAATTCCAAGAACTGCCATCCGAATACTCACATTTGTACATGGCAATCGAAGGAAAACTGGCAGCAGTCATCTGCATCGAAGACCCGCTGAGAGAAGAAGCACCACAGATCATCAAAAATCTGAAGGCAGCAGGCATCAGCAAAGTAGTCATGATGACCGGAGACAGCGACCGCACCGCAAAAGCAATCGCCAAACGAGTAGGCGTGGACGTATATTACTCGGAAGTATTGCCGGAAGACAAGGCAAACTTCGTAGAGCAGGAAAAAGCCGCCGGACGAAAAGTCATCATGATTGGAGACGGAATCAACGATTCACCGGCACTGTCCGCAGCAGACATCGGAATCGCAATCAGCGACGGCGCAGAGATTGCCCGCGAAATCGCAGACGTGACCATGAGCGGCGACGACTTGAGCGAGATCGTAACACTGAAGCTGATCAGTAATAAATTAATGAAACGAATTCACAAAAATTACCGTAACATCGTAGGATTCAACACCGCCCTCATCATACTTGGCGTCACCGGAATCCTACAGCCAACCGTATCAGCACTACTTCATAACACATCAACCTTGTACATCAGCCTGAAAAGCATGGAGAACCTGCTGGAAGAAGAAAACGAAGCGAGAGAATGTATATAGGTAGAAAAGCGTCAGTTCAGAAAGAATTGACGCTTTCTTCGTATGGTAAAAGTGCGTAAAAGAACAAATTGTACAAAAACATTCCACAATTCCAAAAAGGGACAGGTTAGAAAATCCGGAACCCCCCATAAAAAAGAAAAGTAAAAATATACACAATTCAAAAGGGACAGGTAGAAGTCTGTTTGGGGACGGGGTTTTTTTGAAAAAACCCCGTCCCCAAACAGAAATTGACACCCTTTGTCTATTGCAAATATTGTCAAAACATGGTAGTCTTAATCAGTAATAAAAGGTAGTCAGGAAATAAGACTAATTAAATACTATTTTTGCAGTGCATGAAATAGTGATAACGCAGATTGATAATTTTCCCACCTTGTGTACATGTCAAAAGTATCAGGTGGTATTTGTGCTGTAAAAAATAAGTGAAATTTATATACAATACATATACAGGAGTAGAGATGAAAAAGATAGATATGCACTGTCACATACTACCTGGTATAGATGATGGATCTGCAAATCCGAAAGAGACATTAGCGATGCTACGCATGGCATTGAATCAGGACTTTGTAGGTATGATCGTAACGCCACATGGCTCAGTCCGTAATGCATCCGTAGAACGAGTGCAGAAGATTCGAACATTGTGTAAGAAGTTCAGAATTCAGGCATATCAACGACTTGGAGTCAGGCTTCCGGTATTTCCGGGACAGGAAATTATGTATTCGGTAGATACAAGACAGTTACTAAAGGAAGGAAAGCTTCTGACGCTGGCAGACAGCAGATATGTATTATTGGAATTCCTCCCGGGGACAGCTTACTCTAAGATATTCAGCGCAGTGCGCCAGATGCAGATGGCAGGTTATGTCCCAATTTTGGCACATGTAGAAAGGTATCATGTGTTAAGAGAAGAAGGCAGACTGGAAGAGCTGGCTGATACAGGGGCAAGAATCCAGATGAATTACAGCTCTATAGATGGAGGATGGAATAATAATACAGCACAGTGGTGTAAGCGACAACTAAAAGACGGTCTGGTCCATTACCTGGGAACAGATATGCACAATAGCGGAGAACGCAGTCCACAGACAGAACACGTTGAGAAGTGGCTGAACAAGAATCTGTCTGAAGACTATGTATGGGCATTGGTACAAGGGAATGCGAGGAGAATCCTGGATGACCGCGGCTCGATGAGAAAAAGTAAATAAGAAACAAAGGATAGAATTAAATGGAACGAAAATATGAAAATGATGAGATGCAAATTGATTTAATAGAGATTTTCTACGTGTTGAAGTCGAAGATACTGGCGATTTTAGGAGTCGGACTTTTATTCGGCGTACTTGCATGTGCTTATGCAGCATTCATGGTGAAGCCTGTCTACACTTCAACTTCAATGGTACTGGTTATGCCGAAAGAGGTTTCTTTAAGCTCAAGTCTTCAGTTGGGATCACAGCTTACAAGTGATTATTCAGTATTGATCACAAGCCGTCCGGTTCTGAGCGAGGTTGTAGATGAACTGGGACTGAACATAGATTACAAAGCGCTGAAAGGTGCAGTTTCAATTAATAATCCATCTGGAACACGTATTCTGCAATTGTCTGTCCAATATGGTGATGCTAAGAAAGCGAAAGAAATTGCAGACAAATTGGCAGAGGTGTCTTCTGAATATATCGGAGAGCAGATGGAGATAACCCCACCTAAGATTATAGAGAAAGGTGAGATTCCGACATCAAGGTCAAACGCCGGTATGTCCAAGATGGCTATGATGGGAGTTCTTGCTGGTATGGTATTATGTGCCGGTGTTGTAATTTTACAGTCACTTTTAGATGACACAATTAAGACAGAAGAAGATATTGAAAAATATTTGGGCATATCATCACTCAGTGTGATCCCGGATAGAAAGGACTATATTAATGGAACAAGAAAGAAGTCAAAACGAGCAGATTCAGGACAGCATGGCAGCAACTAACGGAACATTCAGAGCTGGTTCTGCAAGGAATATACAGCCAAGAACTTCGGCAGGAAAGAAAGAATCAAAAGCGAAGCTCCGAGTGGAATTAACAGACTTACGAAAAGAGAATTATTTCTATGAAGAAGCAATAAAGACACTTCGTACGAATATTCAGTTTGCCGGAATTGATGTAAAGACGATTCTGGTGACAAGCAGCTTCCCGAACGAAGGAAAAAGTGATATTGTATTCCAGCTTGCAAAAGAGATGGGAAATGCAGGAAAAAAGACATTGCTTCTGGATGCGGATATTCGTAAATCAGCTTTTATTCGCCGGTATGGAATAGAGGGCGAGATTAAAGGCTTGTCCCAGTACCTGAGTGGTCAGGTTCCGGTCAGAGAAGTATTATATGGAACGAATTACGCGAATCTGGATATGATTTTTGCAGGACCGGTAGCGCCGAATCCTTCTGAATTATTAGAAGGGAAGATGTTTGGTAAACTTATGGCTGAACTGAAGCAGCGTTATGATTACGTATTTATAGATACTCCTCCAATGGCAAATGTAGTGGATGCTGCAGTTGTTGGACGTGTGTGTGATGGTGCTGTAATCGTAATCGAGAGCGGAAGCGTCGGATACCGTGCAGTACAGAAGACAAAGAAACAGTTGGAAAAGAGTGGTACGCATATCCTTGGAGCAGTACTCAACAAAGTAGACATCAAGAAAGAAAAATATTATTCCTACTATAATTACGGGAAATATTACAAAGCATACTAGAATAAAGGAACAGGTTGTGAAAACATGAGACGAAAAAAAGGAAATCCGAAAATCAGAAATCTTGTGCTTTTACTTGCATGTGTAGCATTATTCCTGATTCTTGCAGCATTTCTTATCATGAACCATCGGCAGGAAGCAAAGACCTCGAAAGAGTTAAATCAGATGGCAACAGAGCAGTTACAGTCAGAAAAATCGGAGAATGAAGAATCATGGACAGAAGATCAGAGTCAGACAGAAGACCAGAGTCAGGCGGAAGACCAGAGCCAGACAGAAGACCAAAGTCAGGCAGACACGCAAGACGCACCGGAATCATCACAGCAGTAATAGCTGGTATCATGGTTCTTGGAATTGGTGGAATCTGGTATAAGGAACACCAGGATGCGAAACGTCAAGAAAGCACCGAAACCTCGTTAGATGAAAGTGACATCATTACATGGCAGGGGAAAAAATGGCGGTATAATAAGAATATCAGTAATTATCTGATGATTGGAGTAGATAAAAAAGAACCAGTGGAGACACAGGTTGGAAGCACCGAAGCGGGGCAGGCAGATGCAATCTTTTTATTATCGGTGAACCGCAAGACAGAAAAAGTTACATTGATTTCCATACCAAGAGATACAATGACAGAAGTGGAAAGTTACGATGTCCAGGGCAAAAGCCTTGGTAAATCGGTCGATCATATCAGTCTTTCTTACGGATATGGAGACGGTGGACAAAGAAGCTGTAAATTAACACAGACAGCAGTATCAAACTTGATGTATGGGCTGCCGATTCAAGGTTATCTTTCTCTGAACATGGATGGAATACCGGTACTTACAAGTACAGTCGGGGGTGTCACAGTCACAGTCCCGGATGACAGCCTTGAGGCTTCTTATCCGGAATTTGCAGAAGGTGCAAAAGTTACATTGACAGCAGAAAATAGCGAAACATTCGTAAGAGCAAGAGATGTAAATGTTAGCCAGAGCGCTATAAATCGAATGGTAAGACAACAAGTATACTTAGACGCGTTTTCTCAAAAAGCAAGAGAATGCTACGAACATAATACAGCATTTGCAGCAAGCTTGTATTCAGCACTAGAACCATATACGGTGACAAATGTTAGCGAAGACCGTCTGCTCAGCTTATTTGAGACCGTTGCAAAAGACGAAGACTATACAAAGTGGACGATTCCCGGAGAAGGAACACAAGGTGCATCATATGATGAATACCATGTTGATGACAATGCCCTCTATGAAAAAATCATGGAGACCTTCTATCAGGAAGTGAAGTAAAGGAAAACCGGCCTATGAAAAAGAAATACATCGTAGCGGGAATCCTTGCCGCAGCAGGGGTTATCTGCGCGGCAGTCAGCATCTACCTGTATTTTGATCAAAAGAATGCAGGAGATGAATATGAAAAATTAAGAAAGAAAGTCACGGTAGAAAACAATGATGATACAGATGCTTCAGATAAGGCACCCGTTGACATTCCTATTGACTTTGCACAGCTTCAGAGCATGAATCCAGACATTTATGCATGGATCAAAGTTCCGGGAACCGTTATCGACTATCCAGTAGTACAAAGTGATACAGACAATACATATTATCTGAATCACAGTGTCGAAAAAGAGGAAGACAAAGCCGGAGCGATTTTCACCGAAGATTATAATTCGAAGACATTTGAAGATCCAAATACGGTTCTATATGGACATGGTATGGCTAATGGTACCATGTTCGACGGGCTTCACCAATACATGGACCGGAGTTTTTTCGATGAGAATCGGGAGGTCATCATCTATATGCCGGATAAGATACTACATTATCAGATTTTCGCGGCATACCTTTTTGATAACCGGCACCTGCTACAGAGCATTGACTTTACGAATCCTGAAATCTTCCAGGCATATTTGGATATGGTCTATGGAATCCGTGATATGAAGTCCAACATTGATACATCGGCAAATGTAACATCACAGGACAAGATTATCACACTATCGACCTGCTATGCAGGTATGAATGATAAACGATATCTGGTACAAGCAGTACTAGTATCTATAGAACAATGAAAATAATAATTCAAAAATAATTTAAAGGAGTGTATGAATTATGAAAATGAAGAAAAAAGTAATTAGCTTGATTATGCTTGTTGCACTGTTTGCAATGCAGGTAATGAGTGTATCAGCAGCAAGCAAGACAACCGGAATGGCTCTGACAGGTAGTGCAAGTCCAGCCTATGAGCTGAGAGAGATGAATGACAGCATCCTTGCTGGAATTGGCAATGAAGATGTAGCGCAGCTGATCCGTGATATTAATGCCGGAAAGAAGACATTGGCTGATCTTGCGAAGACAGCACCGGACATTGCAGCACAGTTAGAAGGCAAGACACTGATCACACCAATCATGGATCTGCTTCCAATCAACGGTGGTATCAAATCAGCAGACGGAAAGCAGTACATTGTACAGAAAATCTCTGTATCTACACTGGCAAAAGGCATGACAGATGTACAGGTGCTTCACTACAGTATCGCAAACCAGAAATGGGAGATCATCACACCGGATAGTGTGGACCTTAACAGCAAAGAAATTGAAGTGAAGTTCAATGACCTTTCACCAGTTGCAGTAATTGCAAATGTAGACGCTGCACAGGCGGTAAACAATACAGCCGGAACATCACCAAAGACAGGTGTTGAGACAAGCAATGCATGGGCTGGATTCGGTGTGACAGCCATTGTACTTCTCGGTGCAGCCGCTATCGTAGTACGCAAAAGAAATGCATAATCAATAGTTATAAGAGGAGGGAAGTCGCAATTGAGCGAAAGATATATTACGCTTATAAGCGACTTCCTTTTGTCGGCAAAAAAAGAATGACATTAATTAGACAAAAAATAAAACAAAGAATTAAATATTGTTATGAAAATTTTGTTAGTTATCTTATGAAAATACAAAATTTTCATAAGAGTATTGAACTCTAAAGGATATATAAAGGGAAAGTCAGGAGCATGCAAGGTGCTTTTGTGAAATGTGAGGTTATCATGAGAGGTATTGTTAAGAAAAAAAGATACATACGATGGATGCTTGTAATATATGATTTATTCATTTACATAGCAGTTGCACTGCTACTGCTTATATTATACCGGGGGCCGGATCAGTTAACGAACATAGGTGTGATGCAGCAGGCCTGCATATCATTTGTCAGTATATTTGTAGTCCGTCTGATTGGAAATATATATGGGCAGATATGGAGATATGGCGGGATCCAGTGCTATGTAAAAATGTTGTGTACAGATGCTGTCGCATTTGTATTATACCTGGGTTTGGAACTGAGTCTTCCGGTGGAGAAGATTACATTTGCAAGATTGCTCTGTCTGAGCTGCCTGAACCTGTTAGGAGCGTTGACTCTGCGAATGATGTACCGTTACGCATATAAATGCGGCAATCAGGAGACGAGAAAAGGAAGATTCTGGGCGAAAGTCTTAGATATCGTAGCAGGTGTGAAAGCGGAAAATGTCAAAGAAGTCCAAAAGATAAAGATTGCAATTATCGGTGCCGGACGTGTAGGAGTCAGTTTTGCAGAAGAACTCCTGAATAACGAAAGCTCTTCTTATGTACCACGCTGTTTCATTGATACAAGTGAGGCAAAGGTGGGAAGAGAAATTCACGGAATTCCGGTATGGTCGGAAGATGAAGCAACACTTGCCAGATTGGGGGAACTCAAAGTGCAGGAGATTGTCTTTGCGATTCCGTCCATGGCAGCAGACAAGCGAAAAGCACTGTACGAGTATTATAAAAATGCAGGATATAAGCTGAAGGTATATGATTATCCGACTACATATTCCCCTGGCGGAAAGCGTCATATGCGAGAATTCGACATCGAAGAGTTGTTGTTCCGCAAGCAGTTGGTAGTGTCTGATGAGCGCACCAATGCTTATTATAAAGATAAAGTCGTGCTGATTACCGGAGGAGGAGGCTCTATCGGTTCCGAACTGTGCCGCCAGCTCGCAAAAATGCATCCAAAGAAGATTATCATTTTAGATATTTATGAAAATGGTGCGTATGATGTACAGCAGGAGTTGAAAATCGTTTACGGGGAAAAATTGGATCTGCAGATCGAGATCTGTTCCATTACCCATAAAAAGGCATTGGAGAAAGTCTTTGAGAGACATCAGCCACAGATTGTCATTAACGCAGCGGCACATAAACATGTGCCATTGATGGAACATAACTGTGTAGAGGCAATTTACAACAATGTATTTGGAACAAAAAATCTGGTAGAACTGTGCGAGCAGTATGACGCAGAGCGCTTTATGATGGTGTCAACAGATAAAGCTGTGAATCCGACAAATGTCATGGGAGCCACAAAGCGTATGTGTGAAATGATCGTGCAGAGCGCAAGCACTCACGGACATGTAAAATACAGTGCAACACGATTTGGAAATGTACTTGGAAGTGCCGGATCCGTAATTCCGTTATTCAAGCGTCAGATTGCTAATGGCGGTCCGGTCACTATAACAGATAAACGGATTATTCGTTACTTTATGACAATTCCGGAAGCTTCCCAGTTAGTTCTTCAAAGCGGAGCACTTGCAAATAATGGTGAGTTATTTGTTCTGGATATGGGACAACCTGTTAAAATTCTTGATCTTGCAGAGAATATGATTCGCCTGTCAGGAGTACAGGGGATTGAAATTATTGAAACAGGATTAAGACCGGGAGAAAAACTTTATGAGGAACTTCTTGTAAAGACGGAAGAACTGGACAAGACAGAAAACAGTATGATCTTCGTGGAGAGAGATACACCACTGAGTGCCGAGGAGATTCAGAGGAAGTTAGACATGCTGAAAGATGCCTGCGATACAGGCGATGATCAGGTGGCAAAAGAAACACTCAGAAAGGTTGTTCCGACATTCAAAAAACCAGAAGAAGTGAATAAGAAAGTCGCTTCACTGAAAGAAAAGAAAGAACAAGAACATAAGAAAAAAGGAATGAAAGTAGCAGTATTCTAAGAAAAGAAAGATAAATGGAGCGTTGGAGTATATGGACAAGAAAAAGCTTACTAAAATAATAGGTATCACGGCGGGAGCAGCAGGAGTTGCTTTTGGAGGTCTGAATGTAATTGCAAAAGTAAAAAAGAATAATTCTGTATATGAAAATGTTCCAGAAGAAAAAAATCCACTGGAAGGTCATAAGGTCATCTTTGTAAAAGATGATAGTGACATGGAAAATGCAGATGGAGTATGCGGACATCTGGAATCTGTTGGATTGTCTGATTACAAACCGGGAATATATGAAAAATACTTCAAGAGAGCCATAGATGTCGTGCTCTCTTTTGGTGGTTTAGTTGTTCTTTCACCTGTATATCTGGGAATATCACTTGCGATTATAATTGATGATCCGGGACCGGTGCTCTTTACACAGAAAAGAATGGGACAAAACAAGAAATATTTCAAATTACATAAATTCAGAAGTATGAAGATGTGTACACCACATGATGTACCGACACATATGTTGGATAATCCGGAACAGTATATTACAAGAGTGGGAAAATTCTTAAGAGCACACAGCTTAGATGAACTTCCACAGATCTGGGATATTTTCATTGGAAATATGTCAGTAATCGGTCCGAGACCGGGACTTTGGAATCAGGATATATTAACGGCAGAAAGAGATAAATATAATGCTAACGATGTGAAGCCAGGTCTTACTGGCTGGGCACAGATTAATGGACGAGATGAGCTTGAAATTCCAGTTAAAGCAAAACTGGACGGCGAGTATGTAGAAAAGCTTGGGCTGTTGATGGATATTAAGTGCTTCCTTGGCAGCATCGGAGTATTTGCGCACGACGATTCCGTGGTAGAAGGTGGAACCGGGGAGATTGCTAAGAATGAAATGAAAAAGGATAGTGAAAATTTAAAAAAAAAGATTCTTGTAATCTGTCAGTATTATAAGCCAGAACCTTTCCGTATTTCGGATATATGTGAAGAAATGGTTCGGCGTGGACAAGAAGTCCATGTTGTTACAGGTTATCCTAATTACCCGGAAGGTGTTTTGTATGAGGGGTATGGAAAAGGAAAACATATTGATGAAGTTATTAATGGAGTTCAAGTTCATCGTTGCTTTACGATACCAAGAGAACAAGGTGCTATAAAAAGATTCTTGAATTATTATAGTTATGTAGCTTCTTCAGTAAAGTATGTATTGTCAGATAAATGTAAACCTACAGATGGAACAAAGTTTGACGTGGTATTTTGTAATCAATTATCACCTGTTATGATGGGAGAAGCAGCAATTGCTTATAAAAAGAAACATAAAGTACCAACAGTTATGTATTGCCTTGATTTGTGGCCGGAAAGTCTGGTCGCAGGAGGAATAAAGAGAACTTCACCAATTTATCGGGCTTTTTATTTTATTAGCAAACATATTTATAGAAATATGGATCGAATACTCATTACGAGCCGATTATTTTCAAATTATTTAAATGAGCAATTTGGTATTGATGAGAAGAAAATTAAGTATTTACCACAATATGCGGAAGGAATATTTGAAGAACTTCCAGTAAAGGAAAATACTGGTACTTTTGACTTTATGTTTGCTGGAAATATTGGTGAGATTCAAGGTGTGGATACAATTATAAAAGCAGCTAGAATATTAGAAAATGAACCGGTTTGCTTCCATATTGTCGGTGGCGGAACGGATGCTCTGAGATTACAGGATATGAGTAGGGACTTAAAAAATGTAATTTTCTATGGAAGAAGAGATGTAACAGAAATGCCAGAGTTTTATAAAATGGCAGATGCAATGCTTGTCACTTTGAAAGCAGATGAAATTCTTTCTCTAACATTACCGGGAAAAGTGCAGTCATACATGGCAGTTGGTAAACCGATTATTGGAGCAATCAATGGTGAGACAAAGACTATCATCGAAGATGCAAAATGTGGTTATTGCGGAAAAGCAGAAGATGCAGAAGAGTTAGCGGAAAATATAAGAAAATTTATGGCTAATACATCACGGAAAGAAATGGGATATAATGCCAGAAAATATTACGAGGAGCATTTCGAAGAACGTAAATTTATGGATACATTAGAAAGAGAAATAAGGCTGTAGAGATATGAAAATTTTGGTATATGATATAGCTGCCGAAGATGGCGGAGGATTATTTGTATTAAAGCAATTTTATCAAGATGTTTTGCAAAGGCACGATAATAATAAATGGTTGTTTATTGTATCTAATAAGTGCATTCAGTCGAAAGAAAATATTTCGGTCAAAAGATATGAAAATGTAAAAAAATCGTATTTTCATCGATGGTTATTTGAAACGATAGAACTTAAGAAAATCGTGAAAAAAATGAAACCGGATTTGGTGATTTCGCTTCAAAATATGCCGATAAAGGGAATTGAAGCAAAGCAGTTTACTTATTTACATCAGTCATTGCAATATTGTCCAAAGAGATTTTCAATATTGAGAAAAAATGAGAGAAATCTTGCTGTAAGACAAAAAGTTATTTGTAATATATATAAAAGATATTTACCGAAGTCGGAGCATATTTTTGTACAAACTAATTGGATTAAAGAAGCTACCCAAAAATGGTTAAATATTAATGATGAGAAAATTACAGTTGTTCCGGTTTGTGTGAATTGGGAAGATATTGAAGAAAAAGATTATCAAGGAAAAAAATCAAGGGTATTTTTTTACCCTGCAAGAGCTGAAATGTATAAAAATCATATGGTTATAATTAATGCCTGTAGACAACTTGTTGAAGATGGAGTTAAGGATTTTACAATATTGTTTACGATTAAAAAAGGAGACAATTCTTATGCAGATGAAATTATAAAATTGTCAAAAGGGTTACCGATAAAATTTATTGGAAATATACCATATGAGCAAATATGGGAATATTATAGAAAAACTATTTTATTATACCCATCTTATTTAGAAACGTGTGGGGTGCCAATGTTAGAAGCAAGAGCAATTGGGGGAAGAATTATTGCATCAGATATGCCCTTTTCTCATGAAGATTTAGATGGATATGAAAATGTAGTTTATTTTTCCTATAATGATTCAAAAGAATTGGCTGAAAAAATGAAAAATAGCTTGGAGACACCAGAATATTTAGTACCTGAAAAAAAACAAGATGTATGTGCAGAAAGTTTGGCAGAAAGTATGTTGGAGAAGATGTGATATGGGAAAAGTAGTGGTTATTTATTATCATGAAGTAGTTGAAAAGGGCCAAGGATATTCCTATCAAAAAATAGAAAAAGATAAATTTGAAGCTCAGATGAGATATCTTTATGAACAAGGATATAAATCTATTTTGTTTTCAGATTTAGATAAAGCGTTACCTGAAAAATCTATTATAGTATCTTTTGATGATGGTTTTAGAACAGTATATGAAAAAGCAGCTCCGATTATGAAAAAGTATGGAATACATGGGAATATATATCTTCCGACTAAATATATAGGAACAGATTCGCATTTCATGACATGGGAAATGGTAAAAGAGCTAAGTGAAGATAAATTTTTTGAAATGCAGGCACATACACATACTCACATTGATATACGAAGATTGAATGAACAATCTGTCAAAGAGCAAATAAATGAATCGGATAAAATGTTTCAGAAACATTTAGAAAGGTTTCCTCAAGCATTTTGTATGCCTTTTGGAACATATGATAAAAAATCTATTAAGCTGTTAAAGAAAGAAAGTAGATATAATTATTTACTTGGCTCATATTATGGTCGAATTAAATCAAAAAATATATCAGGGAGAGTTTTACCAAGAATTGGAATATCTAATAACGATAGTCTAGAACTATTTGCAGACAAATTGAATGGAAAATATGATTGGAAAGGACCTTTACAGCGCTTAAGATTGATGTGGAAAAATGTAAAGAAAGAGCGTATTACAGAGTATGAGTATTAGCAAAGTGGGGGGAAAAATGAAAATATTATATATGACGATGATGTATCCAGTTCCAGGATGTCCACAAAAAGGAGTTTTCTGCCATGAGCAAGTAAAAGCATTGATACATGAGGGCGTGGAAGTAGACGTTATTGTTCCGTTACCATTTTATGATGATGAATATGAAACGGATACTTGGATTTTTGAAGGAGTTAAGATACGGTATATAAAATATTTTAAGATTCCAGGAACAATTGGATTTCAATATATAGGAAAATATTTATACTTGGCGTTAAAAAAGGCAAAAATTGATTTTAAAAAATATGATATTTTACATGCAGATGCTCCGTTACCAGCGGGGGATGCAATTAGAAGAATTTCAAAAGAATATCATATTCCATATGTAATACATGGACATGGGTTAGATGTCTTTTTTAGTAACAGTTATAGAGAAGCAAAAAACTGCAAAAAGATTACTGAGATATGCATTAAAGTATATGAAGAAGCAGATGCAGTAGCGGGTGTAAGTCAAAAAGTATTAAATTGTATTAAGCAAAGGGTTGATATCTCTTCCAAAGGCTATGTGATTTACAATGGTGTAGATACAGAAAAATTTTTACCGATTGAACATGAAAATAAAAAGTTAGAACTTATTTCAATTGGAAATTTAATTCCTTTAAAAGGACACAAATATACAATTCTTGCAATTAAGAAATTAGTAGAAGCTGGGTACGATAATGTTCATCTTCGTATATTCGGACGAGGAGAACAGGAAACTGAGTTGGTTCAACTTGTACAGAAAATTAAAATGGAAAATTATGTGCAATTTATGGGATATGTACAATATGAACAGGTGGCTAAAGCATTGCAAATGTCGGATATTTTTATCCTTCCGTCTTATTATGAGGCTTTGGGCTGTGTATATCTTGAGGCGATGGCATGCGGGATCCCGGTCATTGGATGCAAAGAAAATGGCATTGATGAAATCATAAAAGATGGGGAAGACGGATATTTAATTCAAGGGAAAAGTGTTGAAAGCATAGTAGAAAGTATAAAAAAAATGCTTGAAAATAGAAGATATAAGGTAATGGGGGTGCAAGCACGAAAACATGTAGAAGAGAAATATAGCTGGAGAAGTTCAGCTCAGAGTCTTATAAAATTGTATAGAAATATAATAGGTTAGGTAATTACAAAAATGATTAGATTGAAAATAAAAGAAAAATTATATACATATGAAAGGGTTATATTCCCAGATCAACAAATAGAAAGTGATGCAGATATTGTTAGGTATATGAGATTCTACGACTTAGAGAAAGTACCTAAAGATGTTCAAAAGGATAGTTATGTTACGCCAGTTACCAATTTGTGTTTAACAGTGGAAGAAATTCAAAAAGAATATAATAAGGAAGTGCGGTATGAAGTCCGTCGAGCAGATCGAGAAAATATAACTTTTTTGATATTTGATAAGTTGAATATATCAAGTGACATAGATTTTATTAAGGAATTAGCCCAAAAATACTATAAATTTTGTGATGTGATAGAACAAGAGCATTTGAAGGATAATCTAAATTTGGATGAATTTTTTGAATTTGTGAAACAAGGAAACATAGTTGTTTCAAAAGCAGAATTTGAGAACGGATGGACTTATCATATATATCAAGTAGACGGGAAAAATGCAATGCTTTGGTTTTCATTTTCTGATTATAGGAAAGAAGGGGCTAACAAAAGCATGGCAGGATGGGCCAATCGAGGTTTGCACAATTATGATATTTTATATTTTAAAGAGCAAGGGTATGAAAGATATGATTGGGGTAACATTGCAAGTTTTGAAACTCCTAATCATATTGATAAATTTAAAATGAGTTTTGGAGGAGAAATCAAAACGGTATATGGCTGTTTTGTGGGAAATACTCTGAAAGGAAAAATATTAATCAAATTAAGAGAGTTAAGAAATAAGAGTAGAGTGTAATGAAGATATTTATTTTATTTGTCGAACCGATGCTTTATGGAATGGATTTGATTCATGAAGTATATGAAAAAACAGAATATGAGTACCAGTATGTATATTGCACTAGTAAATTGACTGGCAAGGATGAAATCTGTTTGCCAGATAATGCTTTTGTATGTAAAGGGACTGATAAGGAACATAAAAAACAGGTTGTTTCAATCTTA
>ERZ791931.1324-NODE-1324-length-19428-cov-43.679141_pt1 | contig 19428 bp, 17 predicted proteins | sample MGYA00510127_ERZ791931 | MGnify/ENA primary metagenome ERZ791931 (study PRJEB30046, sample SAMN00792067) | human gut metagenome | study: EMG produced TPA metagenomics assembly of the A metagenome-wide association study of gut microbiota in type 2... | reverse complement strand
GTGCCGTTGGAGTACCAGCCCTCCATACGGGAGGTGATGTTTGCATCGCCGTAGAACTGGCCGCCGTAGAAGTAGTTGATGTCGATGTTGGTGCCCAGCTCCTGAGCAGCAGCGTCAGCGCCCTGCACATAGCCGTAGCCGTAACGGATGACGGCGGGGACAGCCATGCCGCCGAGGAAGCCCAGCTTGGTCTTGCCGTCCTTAACGACAGCGTAGCCAGCCAGATAACCTGCCTGCTCCTCCTTGAAGGTGATGCAGTAGCAGTTTGCGGGGATGGCGTCGGTGCCGATGTCGCCCTGGGTGACATCGATGGCGATGAATTTGACATCGGGGTACTGGTCAGCAGCCCATGCCAGAGAAGCGCCGTACAGGTAGCCGACGCAGACGATGACGTCAGCGCCGTCGTTGACAGCCTGGCGGATCATGGTCTCGCGGTCCTCATCGGAAGCGTCAGCCTCGGGGATGTAGTACTGGCAGTCATCGCCCATGTAGCCGGAAACAGCGGTCCAGCAGGCCTGGTTGAAGCTCTCATCGTCGATGGTGCCGGTGTCGCAGGTCAGAGCGACCTTCACGATCTTCTCGCCGCCCTCAGCGGTGGAAGCGGCTGCGCTGGTGGAGGCAGCTGCAGAGGAAGCAGTGGAAGAGGAAGAACCGCCGCAGGCAGTCAGAGCAGCGGCAGCAGCAGCGGCGCCAGCCACTGCCAGGAAGTTACGACGAGAAATCATCATAATGAAAACTCTCCTTTTATTTTAATATAATCGCGTTTTGTTGACGAAATGTGCGCACTTGCACATTTACTGGCTCAAGTATAGCGGGAAGAAGTGACAGATGCAAGCCTTTTCCGATTACAAAACATTTACAATTATTTTATCAAAATTGTATAAAAATCACACTTATCCCGGAAGATCCGCTCCGCCCTGCCTTTTTCGCGCAGCTGCGTTCAGTCTTCCACAGCCTTGTTGCCTGCCACATTGGAGGGGCCGAAACCGAAGGGCAGCAGCTCGTCCATGCTGCGCTCGATGAAATCGTCCGGGCTTTTTGCCATGATGACATTCAGCTCCGGGCCGCCGAATTCGAACAGCGCCTGACGGCAGACGCCGCAGGGCGAGGTGATCTGCTTGTTGACTTCGCCCCGGCGCGCACCCACCACGGCGATGTCGGTGAACCTGGTCACGCCCTCGGCCACGGCCTTGAACAGGGCCGTCCGCTCGGCGCAGCTGGTGGGGGTAAAGGCGGCGTTCTCCACATTGCAGCCGGTGAAGATGCGGCCATCCTCGGCGCGCAGGGCAGCGCCCACCATAAAGTCGCTGTAAGGCGCGTAAGCTCTCTCCCTGGCCGCAAGGGCCATCCGGATGAGCTCCTGCTTTTCTTCCAGAGTCAGTTTTGTCATGGTCAGTTCTCCTTTTTGCAATTTGCAGATATGGCGTTCTTCGTCCTGTGGGACGAAGCTGTTTTTTGTTGACCCAAGTATAAATCATTCTTTTGAGAAGTGCAAGCAGTGATAATTTCACAGTATTTTGCAATGAAACTTCTTGCATTTATCATTACAAATGAATATAATAGAATTACAAAGGAGGCGCATCAGAATGGCAAATGCAGTCAACGTGAATTTTCGGATGGACCCCGACCTCAAGCGGAGCATGGAGGAGGTCTGCGCCGAGATGGGGCTTTCGATGACGACAGCCTTCACGATTTTTGCAAAGAAAGTGTCGCGCGAGCATCGGATCCCCTTTGAAGTCTCCGCCGATCCCTTCTATTCCGAAAGCAACATCAACCATCTTCGTCAAATCGTCCATGATATTGACACCGGCAAAGCCAAGCTCACCGAACATGAACTGATCGAGGTGGACTGATGAGGCTGCTGTGGGAAGAGGAAGCGTGGGAAGATTATTGTCTTTGGCAGACGCGGGACAAAAAGCTGCTGAAGCGAATCAACTCCCTCATAAAAGACATTCAGCGGAACACCTATGAGGGCATCGGCAAGCCCGAGCCTTTGAAGGGAGATTTGAGCGGATGGTGGAGTCGGCGTATCGACGACACCCACCGCATCGTCTACCGGGAGCAGGATGGAAACATCATCATTGCGTCCTGTTACGGTCATTACACGGATACCTGAAAAACAAAAAGACTGCTGTCGGCCGACAGCAGTCTTTTTGTATTATGGTTAAATCAATACTCCGCGCCCAGTGCGACCTTCATCATATCGGTGAAGCTCTTCTGGCGCTGCTCTGCGGTGGTGATCTCCGGGGAGACAAAGCTGTCGGAGATGGTCAGCAGGCAGGCAGCGTTCTTGCCCAGAGCCTCGGCGTTGGCGAACAGAGCAAAGCTCTCCATCTCCACGCAGAGGCAGCCGCGCTCGTCGCGCAGCAGCTCCCAGTAGGTGGGCTTTGCGTCGGAAGGCTGACGGTAGAAAACGTCGGAGGAGTGGATGTTGCCCTCGATGAGCTTGATGCCCTGCTTCTTGGCGGAGGCGCGCAGCTTGTCATTCAGCTCCTCACTGGGGAAAGTGATGTCGTGGTCGTTGCCGCTCTGGACGCGGGCATAGTTGGACTCACTGACAGCACCGGTGGCCAGCACAGTGTCGAACAGCTTGGCGTCGGCAGTGTAGCTGCCGGCGGAGCCGATGCGGATGATGTTGTCCACATCGTAGAACTTGAACAGCTCGTAGGAATAGATGCCGATGGAGGGCATCCCCATGCCGCTGCCCATCACGCTGATGGGACGGCCCTCGTAGGTTCCGGTAAAGCCCAGCATCCCGCGGACGCCCGTCACCTGACGGACATCCTTCAGGAAAGTGTCAGCAATGAACTTTGCGCGCAGGGGGTCGCCCGGCATCAGGACAGTCTTTGCGAAATCGCCCTTTTCGGCGCTGATGTGAGGAGTAGCCATAAAATTATCTCCTTTTTATAAAATTATTTCTTCCCCGGGAATACGTTCTGCGGGGGAATGTACGAACCATTGAGACGTATCTCGAAGTGGCAGTGGTTGCCGGTGGAACGGCCCGTGCTGCCCAGATAGCCGATGAGCTGGCCCTGCTTGACGGTCTGGCCCGCGCTGACGGTCAGGGACAGACAGTGTGCATACACAGAGCTGTATCCGCCGCCGTGGCTGATGATGACCGAGTAGCCATAGCCTGTACCTGCACCGGCCTTGTTGTAACCCGCCTTGGTGACGGTGCCGCCTGCGGAGGCGTAGATGGGCGTACCGGCCGGGGCGCAGATGTCCACGCCCTTGTGGCGTCCGCCGTACCAGCGCGAGCAGTAGCGGTAGTTCGGCACAGGCCAGATGAACTGGCCGCTGCCGGTGATGTACTTGGTGCTGGAAGTCACCTTCTTGGTGCCTTTGACCACCTTCTTGTTCACCGGCTCCTTGATGACCTCGGTGGAAAGCACGCTCTGGTCCACAAGGATATTGTTGGTGTCGTAGACGTTCTGGAGGGTCACACGGCGCAGACCGTTCTCGCCCTCCTGGAGCACCTTGGTGGTTCCCTTCGTATATTCGTTGGATCTTGTCGTCTCGGTGGAGAATGCGATCTCTTCCTCACGGGTCTCGATGCGGGTGATGCGCACCTCAAGGCCAGCCTCTTCTTTGGTGATGACGAGGTGGTCGCCCTCAAGGATGCTGGACGTCTCGCTCAGCGGCTCACCCTTGAATGCCGGGTTGAGGGCGCACAGCTCACGGAAGGTCAGGTCATTGTTATGTGCGATGGACCAGAGGGTGTCGCCCGCCTTGACGGTGTAGACCTTCTGGGCCTGCTTCACGCCCACCAGCTCCTGCCGGACGGTCTCAAAATCCTGCAAGCCTTCCTTGAAGTAGAGGCCGTCTTCCAGCGTGACCTGCTTGTTGAAGCCCACGCTTACATCGGGGCCGTTCTCTTCTTCCTCGTAGGGGTCGAGCATGGCGGCGAGGTAATCCCGCAGCGCGTTGCCGTCGCTGCACACCGCCGTCAACTCGCCGTCCAGATAAAGAGCCGTGCCTTCGCTGATCTGGTCGCCGGCGCTCTGGATGATGGCGTTTGCCATCTCGTTTTCGTCCATCATGTGGTGGGCAATGGCGAGGGTGTAGCTCGGCTCGATGGTCCACTCGGTCTTGTCGGTGCCGGCGTAGCTGATACGCTCCATCACGTCCTCGCGGGCCGTGTTGAAGACGTCCTCATTCGCCACATAGCCCACGGTTTCGCCGTTGACCCGGACGGCCAGCGCATAAGGCTGGTGGATGACATATTGGAACACTGCTGCGCCCAGCGCCAGTGCGCAGATGGGCAGGGCATACATCGCCATGCGGGGCAGCAGACTGAGGTTGCGGCGGACGCCGTTTTTGAAGTAGTGGACGCTGGCCTCAAATGCTGCACCGAAGCCCTGCTCCTTGCGGATGCGGTGGGCATGGATGAGAAGGGACACGGTGCCCTTTGCAAACAGCACGATGGGGCCAAACAGGTCTTTGGCCACCTGTGCTGCGCCGGGGAACGCCGTCTCCGCCAGAGCCTTTGCAAAGCGGCGGATGCCTCCAGCAGCCCAGAGAGCGGCGTACTTGACGGCACGTCCCACCCGCACGGCAGCATACTCCGCGCCAAAGCCCAGTGCGTAGAGCACTGCGCCAACGCGCAATACCAGCTTCGACGAGCGCAGCTTCCGGGAGGCATTGTCCAGCCGGTGTCTGCGGCGGCGATACCGCCGGTGGCGGCGCAGCAGATGGACGCACTGGAGCTGCGCCCAAAGCGAGCGCAGCTTTGCGCGGAAGCCGGTGTGCCGCGGCGCACCGGCTGGCTCGTCCTGCCGCGTTTCAGTTGTTTTATCTTCCAGCAAAAAGGATGCTCCTTCCTGTATCTTCAGGAGATTCTGATCTGTCTCTTTTCTCTGTTATCGACACGCTGCCGCATCAGGACAGCTTTTTTGACAAGAATAACTCTATTTATTATACACCCTGCCAGCGCCGAAACAAGCATTGACACAAAATTTGGGCTTAGCTTTCACTTACTTTTCACGAAATACACAAATTCAGTCAAAAAGCTTTGTCATATCCTCCGGCAGCGGGCTTTCCACCGTCACCGGCCTCAGGGTCGTCTCGTCCACCGGCACTTCGATGCGGATGCCGTCCGGCATCCGCTCGCAGCGCGGCACCCAGAACGTCTGTTTTGCGCAGTGGAGCGCCTGCCGCCCGATGCGCGCCCGACTCCCGCCGTAGAGGTCATCGCCGGCCAGCGGGTGGCCGATGGATGCAAAATGTACCCGTATCTGGTGGGTGCGGCCCGTCACCGGGACGCAGGCCGCGAGGCTCAGACCGTTTTCGGCTTTCAATATGGTATATTCCGTCCGGCTGGGTTTGCCATCGGGGGTGACGCACCGCCCGATGATGCTCTCCCCCTGCCGCCCGATGGGGGCGTCGATGACGCCCGGCCCGAGGGGAAGTTCTCCTTCTGCAACGGCGTAGTAGAGCTTCTCCACCCTCTGAGCCAGCAGCGGGGCGGCGTAGCCATTCTGAGCCGCCAGCACGAGGCCGCTGGTGTCCTTGTCGATGCGGTTCACCGGGCGGAAGACGGGGCTTCTGCCCTGACGCAGCGCCCAGGCGGCATAGCCGTTCGCCAGCGTATCCAGCGGGTAATTCAGGGTAGGATGCACCGCGAGATGGGGCGGCTTTTCCACCACGAGGGCGAAAGCGTCCTCGTAGACCACATCCACCGGGATGTCGTCCTGCGGCGCAACGCCCTCCCCCTCCGGCGGCAGTTCAAAGGAGATGATCTGCCCGGCCTCCACCCGGCGGTTGGCCAGGATGGGGGCGCCGTCGGCAAAAAAGCCGCTGCCCCGGAATTTCACGGCCCGGGACAGGTCGGTGGAGACACTGCACCTGCGCAGAAAACCGCGCAGCAGCATCCCATCCGCCTCGGGCGGGACTTTGAAATAAAGCTTCATCTTCCCACCTCCAGCGCGGGCAGCATATAAGATAAGTATAGCAAAATTCTCTTTCTCTTGCAAATCTTGTTTTTTTATGGTATCATGAGGAGCGGAAAACGAGTGGAACATACGGCGGCGGGGCGGCTTTGACCGCTCTGAGGAAAGTCCGGGCCTCACAGAGCACGGTAACTGCTAACGGCAGCCGAGGGTGACCTCAGGGAAAGTGCAACAGAAAGGAAACCGCCGCAGCAATGCGGTAAGGATGAAAGGGCGAGGTAAGAGCTCACCAGCGCATGGGTGACTATGCGGCTTTGTAAACCCTACCGGAAGCAACGCCTATATGGGACGTACAGCGCTGCTCGCGTGTCCCGAAGGCGGCACGAACCTGTCAGCAATGGCAGGTCTAGACAGATCGTCGTTTAATACAGAACCCGGCTTACGGTCTATCTCGTTTTCCATCTTTTGTTTTCAGCGCTGTCTGCGGTGTGCAGGCAGCGTTTTTTCGTTTCTTTAACCACACTGTCACTTTTCGTTTGGGCTGGTTTGTGGTATACTGAACAAAACCCCACAGAGCACGTCTCCGCCGGGGCCTTAATTCAACAGACAGGATGTGAAATCCTCCGATGAAAGATGGTTTTTTGAAGGCAGCTGCCCTCTCGCCCTCACTGCGGGTGGCCGACTGCAATTATAACGCTTCCCAAATCGTCTCTCAGTTACAGGACGCTGCCGCCCGCGGCGTCAGGCTGGCGGTGTTCCCCGAGTTCTGCCTCACCGGCTACACCTGCGGCGATCTGTTCTTGCAGCGCACGTTGCAGCAGGGCGCGCTGGACGCCCTGCAGACCGTGCTGGACGCCAGCCGGGAGCTGGACGTCGTGGCCCTCGTGGGCCTGCCGCTGCTGGTGCGGGGCAAGCTGTACAACTGCGCCGCCGTCCTCTGCGGCGGGCGTCTGCTGGGCCTTGTCCCCAAGACCTACCTGCCCAACTACGGCGAGTTTTACGAAAAGCGCCAGTTCACCCCGGGCAGCACCGAGGTGGAAAATGTGACGGTCTGCGGGCAGGAGGTGCCTTTCGGTACGTCCCTGCTCTTCCGCTGCCGCCAGATACCCAGCTTCGTTCTGGGCGTGGAGATCTGCGAAGACCTGTGGAGCGCTCTGCCCCCCTCCACCTTCCACACGCTGGCCGGTGCCACCGTCATTGCGAACCTTTCGGCCAGCGATGAGACGGTCGGCAAGGCCGAGTACCGCCGGGCGCTGGTGTCGAACCAGTCCGCCCGCCTGCTCTGCGGCTACCTGTACGCTTCTGCCGGCCACGGCGAGAGCACCCAGGACATGGTCTTCGCCGGCCACGACCTCATCGCCGAGAACGGCACCCTCCTCGCCGAGACATCTCCCTTCGAGGGCGGCTGGGCTGAGACGGAGCTGGACTGCCAGCGGATGGAGTCGGAGCGGGCGCGCAACACCAGCTTCGAGCCCAGCGCTGAGGGGTATCTGACCGTCGATTTCGACCTTGCCCTCACCGAGACCAAGCTCTCCCGCTGGGTAGACCCCACGCCCTTCATCCCCCACGACGAGCGCCGCCGGGCCGAGCGCTGTGAGCTGATCTTGAAAATGCAGGCCGACGGCCTCGCCAAGCGCCTCGAGCACGCCCACGCCAAGACGGCGGTCATCGGCATCTCGGGCGGTCTGGACAGCTGCCTCGCTCTGCTGGTGGCCGTCCGCGCCATGAAACAGCTGGGCCGCCCCACCAGCGATGTGCTGGCCGTGACCATGCCCTGCTTCGGCACCACCCACCGCACCCGCAGCAATGCAGAGATCTTATGCGACGAGCTGGCCGTCAGCTTTACCGAGATCGACATCGCCAACACCGTCCACAGCCACTTCAGGGACATCGGTCAGGACGAGAGCGTGCTGGACGTCACCTTCGAGAACGGACAGGCTCGTGTGCGCACCCTCGAGCTGATGGACACCGCCAACCGCACCGGCGGCCTCGTCGTCGGCACCGGCGACCTCTCCGAGCTGGCGCTGGGCTGGGCCACCTACAACGGCGACCACATGAGCATGTACGGCGTCAACGCCGGTGTCCCCAAAACGCTGGTGCGCCACCTCGTCCAGTATGAGGCCGACATTGCCGCCTCCGCCGAGCTGCGCCGGGTGCTGCTGGACATCCTCGACACCCCCGTCTCCCCGGAGCTGCTGCCTGCCAAGGACGGCGAGATCTCTCAGAAGACGGAAGACCTCGTGGGTCCCTATGAGCTGCACGACTTCTACCTTTATTATGTTCTCCGCTTCGGCTTCGGCCCGTCGAAGATATTCCGGCTGGCGAAAGCGGCCTTCGCAGGCCGGGCCGAGTACCCGGACGAAGTGCTTTACAAGTGGCTGCGCAACTTCTACTGGCGGTTCTTCGCCCAGCAGTTCAAGCGCAGCTGCCTGCCCGACGGCCCCAAGGTGGGCAGCGTCACCCTCTCGCCCCGGGGCGACTGGCGGATGCCCAGCGACGCAGCCGCCGCGCTCTGGCTGGCCGAGCTGGAACAGATCCCGCTCAAAGGATAATTTTTTATGAAGCAACACAAAAAACCGCTGATGGATCTGGTCTTTGCTGCCGTCATTCTGGCCGCAGCCGCCGTGCTTCTGCTGGTGCGGAAAGCAAACCAGACCGGTGCGCCTCTCTGCGCAGAGCTCATCTATGGCGACAGCAACACCAGGCTCACCTTTCCCCTCGAAAAAGACGCCGACTATGACGTGGACACCGGCTACCTCACCGTCCACATCAGGATCCAGGACGGCGCGGCCCGCTTTGTGGATTCGCCCTGCCCTGACCACATCTGCGAATCCTTCGGCTGGCTCAGCGAGGAAGACCAGACGGCCACCTGCCTGCCCGCCCGGGCTGTGCTGAGCATCATCCCCACCACATGATGGCATACACATCCAAAGGAGTGAACGCCTATGTTTGACGAAAACGAGCATACCCATCCCCAGAATAACGACGAAGGCCCCCGGCACATCCACCGGGGCATCAAGCGCAGCGAGCCCGACGAAGTGGAGGTAGACAGCGCCGATTTCTTCTCGCCGGAGCCTCCCCGCCCCAAAGCACCGCCGAAACCAACACCGACGCCTCCGTCTGAGCCGCCGAAGCCTTCGGTGCCGCCCCGCAGACAGTGGGAGCCGCTGCACCCCAGCGAGCCCGCCCCCGCTGACGACAAACTTCCGAAAGGAGGAATGGTTTTGCTGGTACTGCAGGCCATCCTGAGCCTTGCCGCGCTGGTGCAGCTCTGGCGCACCCAGATGCTGCCGGTGCTCTACCTCGTTATCATCACCGCGCTTCTGGTGCTGCTCTGGCTGCTGGTGCGCAAGTGCCTCGCCTCCCGCAGCGGTGCCGTCGTGGCCCGGGTGCTGTCCGTCCTGCTCTGCGCCGCGCTGGCCGTGGGCTGTGTCTGGGCGCAGCAGGGTCTGACCGCACTGGACAGCATGACTTCCGGCCTGCTCACCGGTGCAGAGGCGAACAAGATCACGAAAGAGCCCTTCGTCGTCTATCTCAGCGGCGTGGACAACCGCGGCGAGCTGACCGAAAAGGCCCGCAGCGACGTGAACATCCTCGCCGTGGTCAACCCCACCACCAAGCAGGTGGCCCTCATCAACACCCCGCGCGACTACTATGTTGACCTCGCAGGCACCGACAGCAAGGACAAGCTGACCCACGCCGGCCTCTACGGCGTCGAGACCAGCATGGCCACGCTGGGCAAACTCTACGGCGTGGATGTGGAGCACTACCTCCGCATCAATTTTGCGGGCTTCATCAACATCATCGACGCCATCGGCGGCGTGGACGTCTACTCCGACCAGGCCTTCACCTCGGTGGGCAGCCCCGGCTACTACGACCCCACCACCTTCGCCGAGGGCTGGAACCATCTGGACGGCAAGTCCGCTCTGGCTTTTGCCCGTGAGCGCCACGCCTTCAAGACCGGCGACATCCAGCGCGGCATCAACCAGATGAAAGTCATCGACGCGGTGGCCAACAAGCTCAAGTCCCCGGCCCTGCTCATGGGCTTCTCCAAGCTGATGGACGCCGCCGCCGACTGCTTCGTCACCAGCCTCTCGCAGGAACAGATCTCTGCGCTGGTCCGGATGCAGCTGGGCGACCTTGCCAACTGGGACATCCAGAGCTACACCGTCACCGGCTCGGGCGCGAAGAGCACCAAGTGCTACTCCGCCAAGGGCCAGAGCCTCTACGTCATGAAGCCGGATGAGAACTCGGTCAATGAGGCCAAGGCCCTCATCGCAGCGGTCCTGGGCGGCGAGGACAAGCTCACCAGCACCAGCCAGGCCCCCGAGAAGACCGATGTCTTCACGCCGACCGCCGACCCCAACGCCGGCGCATCCATCCCGGAGGAATCTCCCGACAGCGTGATCGCAGAAGAGCCCGCCGGGAGCGAAGCTCCGGCGGAAGAGGCCCCCGCTGACAGCCAGCCCGCCGAGGGTGACGCCTCCGGTGAGCCCAGCGCTTCCACCGAGGTCCCCGCAGACGGCAGCGAGGAAGCCCCGGCAGGCTCCACCGAGTCGCCGTCCTTCAGTATGCCGACTCAGGAGCAGGTGGAGCAGGCGGCTTCCTCCCTGCATCAGGCCGCTTCCACCGTGCTGGACGCCCTGTTCGGCTCCGGCAGCGGCGACGCTTCCAGCGCTGAAAATGATGCAGCATAATTGATAGACGCAAAAAATCCCGCAAGGCAGCTGCCTTGCGGGATCTTTGCGTTTATGCTTATTTCAGGATGTCGCCCAGCACGCTCTGGCCGTCCAGCGTGGAGGCATCCACACCCAGATAGTCGCAGATGGTCTGTGCGATGGTGCCGAAGCAGAGTCTGGTGCCGAGGTCAGCGCCCGGCTTGACGCCCTTGCCGCAGATGAGGTACGGCACATACTCGCGGGTATGGTCGGTGGTCTTGGTGTAGGAGGGGTCACAGCCGTGGTCGGCCGTGATCATCAGGAGGTCGCCCTCCCGCATCCCGGGGATGAAGTCGGCAACGAACTTGTCGAACTCGGTGGCGGCGGCGGCGTAGCCCGCCACGTCGCGGCGGTGGCCGTAGAGCATATCGAAATCGACGAGGTTCACGAAGACCAGACCCTCAAAGTCGCGGGTCTGCAAAGCCTTGGTGAAGGCGATGCCGTTGGTGTTGCCGGTGGTCTTGATCTTCTCCGTCACGCCCTCGCCGTCGAAGATGTCGAAAATTTTGCCCACGGCGATGACATCCCTGCCCGCGTCCTTGAGCAGATCCAGCATGGTCTTGCGGGGCGGCTTGAGGCTCAGGTCGTGGCGGTTGGTGGTGCGGTAGAAGGTGTCGGCGGTGCGGCCGAGGAAGGGGCGGGCGATGACGCGGCCCACGCCGTACTCGCCCTTCAGCATCTCGCGGGCGATCTCGCAGTAGCGGTACAGCTCATGCACCGGCACCAACTCCTCGTTGGCGGCCACCTGAAACACGCTGTCGGCGCTGGTATAGACGATGAGGGCATTCTCCTTCATGGCCTGCTCGCCGTAGTCCTTCAGCACCTGCGTGCCGGAGTAGGGCTTGTTGCAGAGGACCTTGTGGCCGGTCTTTTCCTCGAACTCGTGGATGAGCTCATCCGGGAAGCCGTCCGGGAAGGTGGGCAGGGGCCTCGGGCTGACGACACCGGCGATCTCCCAGTGGCCGATGGTGGTATCCTTGCCCATGCTCTGCTCCTGCAGGCGGGCGAAGGAGCCGATGGGGGCGGCATCCTTCTCGCCGGCGGTCACGCCGTCGATGTTGAACAGGCCGAGCTTTTTCAGGTTGGGGCAGTTGAAGCTGGGGTGGCTGGCGATGGCGCCGAGGGTGTTGGTCCCCTCATCGCCAAAGGCGGCGGCATCCGGCTCTGCGCCGATGCCGAAGCTGTCCAGAACGATCAGAAAAACGCGCTTTTCCATTACGCTTTCACTCCGTTTCTATCATTTTGCGCTCACCTGCGTCCCTTCGGGGCAGAAGTGAGACTTTTGCTTAGCCCTATTATAGGCGATGGACGCACTTTTCGCAAGCGTTTTATCGCTCCGGCATCTATCACGAAAATTTAAGGTTTTCTTTGCCGAATTTTTTCTTGCTCTCTTGTACACAAGCGGTTATAATATAGAATGGTAAGGTTTTCAAACACCCCTGACCGGGCCGATGTCCGGCCAGCGGCCGCAGGGCATATCTGGCACCTGCGCGCCCATCATAGAGGAAAAAAGAGACTGTTAGAGGTATATTTATGAGAAAAACGAAGATCATCTGCACCCTTGGCCCTTCTACCGATAAGGACGGCGTCCTGCGCGAGCTGGTCGCCAACGGCATGAACGTGGCCCGCTTCAACTTTTCCCACGGCTCCTACGAGGAGCACAAGGGCCGTCTGGATATGCTGAAGGCTGTCCGCGCTGAGCTGAACAAGCCCGTTGCTGCCCTGCTGGACACCAAAGGCCCCGAGATCCGCCTGAAGGAGTTCAAGAACGGCGTTGAGATGCTGGAAGCCGGCCAGACCTTCACCCTGACCACCCGCGAGGTAGAGGGCACCAAGGAGATCTGCTCCATCACCTACAAGGACCTGCCCCAGGACGTCCACGAGGGCGGCACCATCATGCTGGACGACGGCCTCATCAAGCTGGCCATCAAGAGCGTCACGGACACCGACATCGTCTGCGAAGTGCTCAACAGCGGCAAGATCAAGACCAAGAAGGGCGTCAATGTCCCCGGCGTCCACCTGTCCATGCCCTACCTGAGCCAGCGCGACCGGGATGACATCATCTTCGGTGTCCAGCAGGGCTTCGACTTCATCGCTGCTTCCTTCGTGCGCACCGCACAGGACGTCTACGACATCCGCAACCTGCTGAACGAGTACGACTCCAACATCCGCATCATCGCCAAGATCGAGAACCGCGAGGGCGTCAATAACATCGACAGCATCCTGTCCGCTGCCGACGCCGTCATGGTCGCCCGCGGCGACCTGGGCGTCGAGATCGACTTCACCGAGCTGCCCGGCATCCAGAAGAGCGTCATCGACCGCTCCTTCTCCTTCGGCAAGCCCATCGTCACTGCCACCCAGATGCTGGACAGCATGATGGTCAACCCCCGCCCCACCCGCGCCGAGATCTCCGACGTGGCAAACGCCATCTACGACGGCACTTCCGCTATCATGCTCTCCGGCGAGACCGCTGCGGGCGCATACCCTGTTGAGGCCCTCAAGACCATGTCCGCCATTGCAGAGCGCACCGAGAACGAGGTCCACTACCGCGACAACCGCCTGACCGATACCACCGGCCAGATCAGCGTCAGCGACGCTACCGCACACGCCGCCTGCCTGACCGCAAAGGACGTCAACGCTTCTGCCATCGTCACCGTGTCCGAGTCCGGCAACACTGCCCGCCTGCTGAGCAAGTACCGCCCCTCTCAGCCCATCATCGCCTGCGTCATGGACGAGCAGGTCCAGCGCCAGCTGTCCGTCTCCTGGGGCATCACCCCGCTCATGATGGACCTCGCCGCCAGCACCGATGAGCTCATCGAGAAGTCCACCGCTCTGGCAAAAGAGCACGGCTATCTGCACGACGGCGAGCTGGCTGTCGTGACCGCCGGCGTCCCCGTGGGCGTCTCCGGCACCACCAACATGATCAAGATCCACATGATCGGCAACTGCCTGGCTACCGGCGTCGGCGTCGGCCCCGAGGGCGCTGCTCTGGCCAACGCCACCGGCAAGGCCTGCGTCTGCCGCACCATCGAAGAGATCCGCGCAAAGTTCAAGCCCGGCATGGTCCTGGTCGTCCCCTCCACCTCCAACGAGATGCTGAGCTACGTCCGTGACGCCGCCGCTCTGGTGGTCGAGGAAGCCGGTCTGAACAGCCACGCTGCCATCGCCGGCAAGGCCCTGCTCAAGCCCACCATCGTGGGTGCCGTCGGCGCCACCGCCCACATCCGCGACGGTCTGATGGTCGCTGTGGACTGCGCACACGGCAGCGTCCAGCGCCTGCAGGCCTGATCCCGGGAGGCGTGACATGGAGCGCATCGCAAGCTTCTGCGTAGACCACACCAGGCTCGACCGCGGTATCTACCTGAGCCGTCAGGACGGCGATGTTCTGACCTGGGACATCCGGATGAAGAAGCCGAACCACGGCGATTATCTCTCCACCGGCGCGGCCCACACGCTGGAGCACCTCTTCGCCACCTACGCCCGCAACAGCCGGTATAAGGACGGCGTCATCTACGTCGGCCCCATGGGCTGCCGCACCGGCTTTTACCTGCTGACACGGGGCCTGACCCCCGCCGAGGCGCTGAGCCTGACGGTGGAGTCCTTCCGCTTCATGGCTGCGTTCGAGGGCGATGTCCCCGGCGCAAGCGAGGTGGAGTGCGGCAACTACCGCGACATGGACCTGCCCGCCGCAAAGGCTGAGGCTGCCGCCATGCTGCCCGTGCTCGAGGCACTGACCGCCGACGAGCTGCATTACTAAGCTATAACACACAAAGAGGCTGTTGCACCGCAACAGCCTCTTTTCATTTATACTTCCCCGATGACCGGGAGCAGGTCTTCGAGCTTATTGAAATAATTGACGATGGTGACCACATTGTTGACGATGGAGCTGCCTGCCGAGAAGATGCGCGCCACATAGTTCAGCACCCGGCCAATGTCCTGAAACGTCTGCCATGCTGTGGTCTCGCCGCCGCAGAGCAGCACCATTTCGTCGTCCCCGATGGATGTATACTGGGCGGGCATCCGCATCTGATGATTCCTCATGGTATCCTTTCCTTTCCGCTGGTGAGAAGTTTTTTTGTTCCTCGTTCAGAGTCAGCGCCCTCGGGGCCTGTCCTCCATTCCATCCTACCAGATACGAAAGGCAAAGCATGTCAGAGTGTGGGAAGACAGCAAAAAACACAAGGGCCCGGGGTGTTTCCACTCCGGGCCCTTGTGCCATTTTTATTTCGAGGAATAGATAATATCGTTTTATTGCTGGGCTTGTGTCAGCTCAGGTGCGATCAACCTGCAGCCTTGACCTGAGCCTTGCAGGTGACAACGAACATGACATAATCGGTACCGCCGACGGTGAACGGCTTCATGCTCAGCTCGAACTTATTGCCAGCCTCGATGTCATTGCCGCTCTTGTCGCCGACCTTGACATTGTCTTTATTGATAGCCTTAGTGGTGTCGATCTTTCCATTAGTGCCGATCAGCGCCTTGGCGACGTTCTGAGCCTTAACAGTCTTATTCATGTCCTTGGTTGTAAAGTAGGCAATCCAGATATAGGAGTCGCCGAGTTTGTTGCCCTTGGTCAGTTCAGTCTTGACGTCAGCCTTCAGAGTGGCATCAGCCTTGAGAGCACCCTGCTCGGTCTTGGCAACCTTGACTGCCTTGTTTGCCAGATCGTCATCGACTGCCTTGACGGTAGCCTTGTCGTTAGCGGCCTTCAGCATACCCTCCAGCTCGTCAGCGACCCGACGAGAAGAGATGCTTGCGCAGCCAGTCAGCATGGACACTGCCATAACACCAGCGAGGACGACGGCCAGAAGTTTCTTTGCCATTTTCATGATTTTTGCCTCCATAAATAAAGATAAATTATACAGGCAGGCTAGCATTTTTTCGACTGTCGGCCTGTGGGCCAATTATACCCCCCCCCCCCTACCGGTCTGTCAATAGATTTTTTGCACTTTCGTCACATTTACAAAATATAGTCCCATCAACCGTGCATTTTCCACAAAATAACAGGATTTGAGGGGCTGAAAGCAAAAAATGCAGCCCCGGGGCCGCTTTTGGGGCGGCAGCCCGAGGCTGCAGGTGCAGTATTTTTTTCAGTCTCCCGCCGGGGAGGCAGGGGGCTTTACTGGTACAGGGGGAAAGCTTTGGTCAGGGCCAGCACCCGGGCGGAGATGTCGTCCTTCTTCTCGTCGTAGTGCCAGATGCAGTCGGCGATGCAGTCCGCAATGACCTTCATCTCGGCTTCGCCCATGCCCCGGGTGGTGACAGCCGGAGTACCCAGACGGACGCCGGAAGTCACGAAGGGGCTGCGGGTCTCGCCGGGGACGGTGTTCTTGTTGGCGGTGATGTGGACGCTGTCGAGGCGGGCTTCCAGCTCCTTGCCGGTGCATTCCTCGTCCCGCAGGTCGAGGAGCATCAGGTGGTTGTCGGTGCCGCCGGACACCAGCTTGACACCGCGGGCCTGCAGTTCAGCGGCCATGGCCTGTGCGTTTTCCACGATCTTGCGGGCGTAGTCCTTGAACTCGGGCTTGAGTGCCTCACCAAAGCAGACGGCCTTGGCCGCGATGACGTGCTCCAGCGGGCCGCCCTGAGTGCCGGGGAAGACGGCGGAGTTGATGCGCTTGGCCAGCACGGCGTTGTTGGTCAGGATGAGGCCGCCGCGGGGGCCGCGCAGGGTCTTGTGGGTGGTGGTGGTCACAACGTCGGCGTAAGGCACCGGGCTCTGGTGCATCCCGCCGGCCACGAGGCCCGCGATGTGGGCCATATCCACCATCAGGAAAGCCCCGTAGCCGTGGGCGATCTCAGCCAGCTTCTCGAAGTCGATGGCACGGGGGTAGGCCGAAGCGCCTGCCACGATCATCCTGGGACGGACCTTCCTGACCTGCTTTTCCAGCTCAGCATAGTCGATGCGGCCATCTTCGCCGACGCCGTAGGAAACGAAGTGGTAGTTCTTGCCGGACATATTCACCGGAGAGCCGTGGGTCAGATGACCGCCCTGAGACAGGTCCATGCCCATGACGGTATCGCCCAGATCGAGCAGGGCGAAGTAGACGGCCAGATTGGCCTGTGCGCCGGAGTGGGGCTGGACGTTGGCGTACTTTGCGCCGAACAGCTTGCAGGAGCGCTGGATGGCGATGTTCTCCACCTCATCCACATAGGCACAGCCGCCGTAGTAGCGCTTGCCAGGCAGGCCCTCGGCGTACTTGTTGGTGAGGATGCTGCCCATGGCGGCCATGACGGCGGGCGAGACGATGTTCTCGCTGGCGATGAGCTCGATATTTTCCCGCTGGCGGGTCAGCTCACGGTCCATGGCCGCAGCCAGCTCCGGGTCGGCCTTTTCCACGAGGCCGATGGTATCCATCATATCGTTGTACATACGATTTACCCCTCTCTCTGATGCAAAAATCCGTTCGCGCGGGCGTCCGCTCATTCCGGCCCCGCCTGTTTCCATGATACCAGACATCGTGGATTTCTTCAACAGCATTTCGCACAAACCGATACAGTTTGATTCGTTTCTTTTCGGTTGGATGAAGATATTTCACCCATCCTGCCAAAGCCTTGCTTTTTCTGCGCCCAGCGCTTATTATTATAACAAAAATCCGTTCCGGTTTTTGTGCAGATTTGCCCACCGGGTGCAGAAAGGAGCCCATTGCCATGACCATCACGGAGCAAAAAGCCGCACAGCGCAAAGCGGGCATTGCGGCCCGCCGGGCGTTGTCAGACACCGAGCGCCCCCATTCCAACACCGCTCTCTGCGCCCGCATCATGGCTCTGGACTGCTTCAAAAGGGCAGAAAACATCCTGCTTTATGCGGCCTTCGGCGGCGAGGCCGACCTCTCGGCGCTGGCTGTGGAAGCGGCCCGGCAGGGCAAAACGCTGGCCTACCCCGTCTGCGGCGAGGGCTTTTCGCTGACAGCCGCCGTACCGGGGCCGGACGGCTGGGAAGTGGGTACTTACGGCATCCGCACGCCCATTTTGAGCCGGTCGGAGGTTTTACGGCCAGACCAGCTCGACCTCGTGCTGGTACCCTGTACGGCTTTTGACACCGCCTGCCGCCGGGTGGGGATGGGGAAAGGCTATTATGACCGCTACCTTCCCCGCTGCACCCGGGCTGTGAAACTGGGCGTGGCCTTTGAGGCCCAGCGGGTGGACGCGGCGGCAGTGGACGCCCATGACGAAAAACTGGACGGATTCGTGACAGAGGGAGGACTTTACTTTGGATCTGACACAACTGAGCTGTGAGGACTTTCTGAGCCGGCTTGCCAGCAAAGCCCCCGCCCCGGGCGGCGGCGGCGCAGCGGCCCTCGTGGGCGCGGCAGGCGTGGCGCTGGGCAATATGGTGGGGGATCTCACCACCGGCAAAAAGAAATACGCCGCCGTGGAAGAAGAGATTTTGGTGCTGAATGCCCGTGCTGAAGCCCTGCGCAAACGGCTGGAAGCCCTCGTGCAGGCTGACGCCGACGCATTCACGCCTCTGGCGGCGGCCTACGGCCTGTCCAGAGAGACGCCCGAACAGCAGGCCCGCAAGGCCGCTGTGCTGGCCGAGGCGCTGGACGGGGCCTGCGCCGTGCCGCTGGACCTCATGGACGCCTGCTGTGAGGGCATCCGTCTTGCGGCCGATTACGCCGAAAAGGGCAGTGTGCTGGCTCTCTCAGACGCAGGCTGTGCGGCGCTGTTCTGCAAGGCCGCGCTTCAGGCGTCGGCGCTGAATGTCGCCATCAACACAAAGCTCATGACCGACCGCGCCCATGCCGCCGCGCTGGACGAAAAAGCGGCCCGGATGCTGGCGGAATATCTGCCGCTGGCCGACGAAGTCTACCAGTCCGTGGCAAGCCGCCTGCGGGCCTGATGCAGAGAAAGGGAACGTATATGTCTACCATTTTGAAGGGTGCGCCCGTCGTGGCCGCCATGAACGAAGCAAATGCCGCCCGCTGCGCCGCACTGCGTGAAAAGGGCGTTGTCCCCACGCTGGCCGTCGTCCGGGTGGGCGAACGCCCCGATGACCTTTCCTACGAGAAAGGCGTCATGGCCCGCTGTGCAAAAGTTGGCGTCGAGGTGAAGCAGTTCCTTCTGCCCGCCGACGCTTCGCAGGAAGAGCTGCTGCGCGTCATTGCCGACATCAACGCAGATGCCGCCATCCACGGCTGTCTGCTCTTCCGCCCCCTGCCCAAACAGTTTGATGACAGGACCATCCGCGCCGCACTCTCGCCCGAAAAGGACATTGACGGCATCACCGACGGCTCGCTGGCCGGTGTCTTCACCAACACTGCCGTCGGCTACCCGCCCTGCACGGCGCAGGCCTGTCTTGAAATTTTGAAATTCTACAATGTTCCCCTCTCCGGCAGGCGGGCCGTCGTCGTGGGACGCAGCCTCGTGGTGGGCAAGCCCACAGCCATGATGCTGGACCGGGAAAACGCCACCGTCACCCTCTGCAACTCCCGCACCCAGAATCTGCCCGATGTCTGCCGCGAGGCCGATGTTGTGGTGGTGGCCATGGGCAGGATGGGCTTCATCGGCGCAGAGCATCTGCGGGCCGGTCAGGTCGTCGTGGATGTGGGCATCCATGTCAACGAGGAAGGCAAACTCTGCGGTGACGTCCGCTTTGGCGAGGCAGAGCCGGTGGTGGAGGCCATCACTCCCGTCCCCGGCGGCGTCGGCACCGTGACGACTTCCGTGCTCGTGAGCCATGTGGTGGAGGCGGCAGAGAAAGCTGCATCATAATAACCTCTCCGTCACGCCTGCGGCGTGCCACCTCCCCTAATAGGGGAGGCTTTGGCAGTCCCCTCGAAGTAAACGGTTTCGCCAGAGGCTCCCCTCGGTAGGGG
>ERZ791931.1313-NODE-1313-length-19591-cov-16.487561_pt1 | contig 19591 bp, 17 predicted proteins | sample MGYA00510127_ERZ791931 | MGnify/ENA primary metagenome ERZ791931 (study PRJEB30046, sample SAMN00792067) | human gut metagenome | study: EMG produced TPA metagenomics assembly of the A metagenome-wide association study of gut microbiota in type 2... | reverse complement strand
GCCCGCCTTCAGCATGTGTCGCGCCTTTGCTGGCGAACACGGCATCAGCGGCTTGGCGCGCATGTTCAAAACAAATACTTTCAAAGTATCTCCTTTGCGGATACCCGCAGGCTCCGCTTGCTCGGCCCGAAGGCCGGTTGTTCGGCCCAAGGGCCGATTCTCATCCTTCGTCAATGTTGGAAAGGGTTTCTTGTCTGCATCACCGTTCCTACCTCTCAGAACTTTTAAACACAGACCGCAGAGCGTGGGACTAGGATAAACATCCCACGGTGCCTGTACATTCCAAACCAACGTAGCTCGCCTCCCAGAGGAGGTTTGCTGAGACTAGTCAATAAAGGCTCTTTCAAGCCTCCGCCTTTAGGCGGGGGTTATTGACCTTCTTTTCTTGTCTGTGTAGTTGCAGTTGCGGAGTCCGCGCCGTCCGGCGCGAGGGCGGCCGGTTGTGGAGCGCTTCGTCCGAATGATAGCGTCGACTTTCAATTATGCGTCTTTCAGGGCGCTTGTGGTACATGCCGAAGACTGTTTTTCCTGTTTTCCCCAGTCGTTTGCGATGAACGCCTTCGACATTCGTCAAGACTTTTTCTCAAAAGCTAATCTACAATGATCTGGTTCCATTCAACCATCAGGCCGTCCGGATCCGCGGCCGCCCTACAGCAGAGGAGTTTTCCCGTGTTCTCGTCCCTTGCCGACAAGCTCGTGCTTTCCAACGGCGTCCAGATGCCGGGCATCGGCTTTGGCACCTGGCAGGTGCCCGCCGACAGCACGCTTGAAAACGCCGTCTCGGCGGCCCTCAAGCTCGGCTACCGCTTCTTCGACACCGCACAGATCTACGGCAACGCCTCCGCCATCGGCCGCGGCGTGTTGCTGAGCGATCTGCCACGCGCTGAGATCTTCATCTCGAGCAAGATCTGGACGTCGCACCGAAGCTACGACGGTGTGATGCGGGCCTTCACCGACATCATCGAGCAGCTCAAGACCACGTACCTCGACCAGCTCCTCATCCACTGGCCCGCCACTCAGGGCGAGCCTATGATCTGGCAGAGCCAGAACGCGGGCACCTGGCGCGCCCTCGAAGACCTCTACGAACAGGGCGCGGTCAAGGTGATCGGCGTCTCGAACTTCCTGCCGCACCACCTCGTGCCGCTGCTCGCCCGCGCGCGCATCCGCCCGATGGTCAACCAGCTCGAGATCCACCCCGGCTATCCGCAATTCGCGGCCGTCAACTTCTGCTTCAAGCAGAACATTGCCGTTCAAGCCTGGAGCCCGCTCGGCCGCGGCGGTCTCACACACCACCCGCTCCTCATCGAACTTGGTGAGAAGTACGGCGTCTCCCCCGCCCTCATCGCCCTGCGCTGGAGCCTGCAGCACGGCTTCATACCTGTCGTGAAAGCACTCGATGCGGAACACATGAAGTCCAATCTCGACGCCTTCGGCCTCACACTCGAAGACGAGGACATGACGCGCCTCGACACGATGCAGCAGGTCGCCTTCTCGGGACTGCACCCCGACACCGTCACCTTCTGACGACGCCCGGCCACGAAAGCCCGCCCTTCACGAAGAAGGCGGGCTTTTTAGTAAACGAAAACCGACATGCTCTCAGGTCGGTTTTTGTACCTCTTGAAAATTTCGAGCCAGTCTGACTTCGGAGAAGAACATTCTCGCCCGAGGGAAACGTCGCCCATCTCCATCGGACCAAGTCGATACCTCTTTGGTAGTAGCGCCGCAATTCTATTACAGAATAGCGTCATTGCCTCTCCCACAGTCAAATCAGGGCTTCGAGCCGCCTCACCGCCTTCCGGGGGAGATGCCACCACGGGGCCAACCCCTATCTCCAAAGAGCCTCCTGCACCTCTCTTCAAGCGTCTAGGCGGTGCGTGCACGGCTCCCTACAATCAGCTCATCGGAACGTGAAAAAGGCCCCCGAATGAACTACTCCTCCGTTGTCATCACGCTCGCCGCCGGCGCCGAAAGCCGTGCGCTCAAAGCACTTTCTGCCCTCGAAGGACTCGAGGTCCACCACGTCGACGAGGCGTCCCGCAGAGTCGTCGCCGTCATCGAGGCCGAGACCACGGGACTCGAGGCTGACGTCTTCGAACGGATCCGCCGCACCGAAGGCGTCATCGACGTCAGCCTGCACGCCCACTACTTCGAGGACGAGGCGACAGCCGAGTAGTCCCTTCCCTTCACGACAGACCCCGACAGCATTCAAGCAAAGGAGACCTCCATGTCAGTCCATCAAGTCAACGAGAAGCGCCGCGCCCTCATCAAGTCCGGCCTCGCCGCAGGCGCCGCCATATCGATCGGCATTCCCGTCACGTCCGTTCAGGCCGCCAGCGCCCGCAAGTCCGAAGAGGGCATCTCTTGGCACAAGGGCGTGTGCCGCTTCTGCGGCACGGGCTGCGGCCTCCAGGTCGGCGTCCGCGACGGCCGCATCGTTGCTACGAAGGGCGACCCCGACGCGCCCGTCAACCGCGGCCTCAACTGCGTCAAGGGCTACTTCAACGCCAAGATCATGTACGGCAGGGACCGTCTGACGCAACCGCTCATGCGCCGCACCAACGGCAAGTTCGACAAGAACGGCAAGTTCGAGCCCGTCTCCTGGGACGAAGCCTTCGACGAAATGGCGCGCCAGTTCAAGCGTGTCTACGCCGAAAAGGGGCCCTCGGGCGTCGCGCTCGTGGGCTCCGGCCAGTACACCATTCCCGAGGCCTACACCGCCACGAAACTCTGGAAGGGCGGCTTCCGCTCCAACAACATCGATCCGAACGCCCGACTCTGCATGGCGTCCGCCGTCGTGGGCTTCTACCAGACCTTCGGCGTCGACGAGCCCGCCAACAATTACAGCGACATCGAGTTCGCCAACACGATGATCCTCTGGGGCAACAACATGGCCGAGGCCCACCCCGTGCTCTGGTCGCGCGTCGCCAACCGCAAGCTCACGGCCCCGGACACGAAGATCATCAATCTGACGACCTACCGCAACATGTCGTCCGACCTCGCCGACGAAACCATCATCTTCAAGCCCAACGGCGACCTCGCGATCGCGAACTACCTGATCCGCGAGATCATCAGCCGCGGCGCCGTCGACGAGGACTTCGTCTCGAAGCACACCATCTTCACCGCCGGCGTCACCGACATCGGCTACGGCCTGCGCAACACCGACAAGTACGCCTACCCCGCCGAACGCGACATTCTTGAAAAGCAGAAGCGCATCCGCCTGAGCCCCGCCGAGGCGACCGCCATGGGCCTCAAGGCCGGCACCGAGGTCGAGCAGAAGAACTCGGGCGGCTCCGCCGGCGCCCACTGGCAGATTGAGTTCGAGGAGTTCCGCAAGGCCGTCGAGCCCTACACCCTCGACTTCGTCGCCCCGCTCGTCAAGGGCGATGACGACGAAACGCTCGAAAGCTTCAAGGCCCGCCTCGTGCGCCTCGCCGACCTCGTCTGCGACCGCAAGCGCAACCTGCTGAGCTTCTGGTGCATGGGCTTTAACCAGCACCAGCGCGGCGTCTGGGCCAACGAGCTCGTCTACTCGATCCATCTCCTCATGGGCAAGCACGCCAAGCCGGGCAACGGCGCCTTCTCGCTCACGGGCCAGCCTTCCGCCTGCGGCTCCGCCCGCGAGGTCGGCACGTTCTGCCACCGTCTGCCCTCCGACATGCTCGTCGCCAACGGCGAGCACAGGAAGAAGACCGAAGGCATCTGGAACCTGCCCGCCGGCACGCTCAACCCCAAGGTCGGCTACTCCGTCATGGAGATCATGCGCGGCCTTGAGGACGGCTCCGTCAACTTCATGTGGACCCAGGTCGTCAATATCCTCCAGTCGACGCCCAACAACACCCACTGGGTGCGCGCCGCCCGCGATCCGAAGAACTTCGTGGTCGTCTCCGACGTCTATCCGACCTACTCCGCCCGCGCGGCCGACCTGATCCTGCCCGCCGCCATGCACTTCGAGAAGTGGGGCCTCTACGGCAACGCCGAACGCCGCACCCAGGGCTGGCACCAGCTCGTCAAGGCGCCCGGCGACGCGAAGACCGACATCTGGATGATGATGGAGTTCGCCCGCCGCTTCACGGTCGACGAGGTCTACCGTGCGCAGCCCCTCAAGGGCGTGCCGGGCGATGCGCTCCCCGACGTGCGAGAAGCCGCCGCGGCCATGGGCCTCAAGGGCGACGCCACGCTCTTCGACGTGCTCTTCGCGCCGTCCGCAGCCCGTCAGGCCGCCTGGCCCGACCCGCTCTACAAGAAAGAGCTCAACGCCACTGGCGAGGCCCTCGGCCTCCCGTACTTCCCGGAAAAGGCGCTCTTCGGCGAATACCGTCAATTCACGCTAGGCAACGGCCACGACCTCGCCGACTTCGACACGTACATGCGCGAGGACGTGCGCGGCCTGCTCTGGCCCGTCGTCAACGGTCGCGAGACGCTCTACCGCTTCAACGTCGAGTACGACCCGTACGCCAAGCCCGACAACCTCTTCTACGGCAAGCTCATGAAGCCCGTCGGCAAGGGCACGCGCCATGCGCTCACGGACAAGAACGCCGTCGCACATCCCGGCACCGCCAAGATCTTCTTCCGTCCCTACATGGACCCGGTCGAGATGCCTGACGCCAACTACGACCTCTGGCTCTGCACGGGCCGCATCCTCGAGCACTGGCACACGGGCTCGATGACCCGCCGCGTGCCCGAGCTCGACCGTGCAGCTCCGCGCGCCGTGCTCTACATGAACCCGGCCGACGCCGAGCGCCGCGGCATCAGGCGCGGCGACACCGCCACCGTCACGAGCCGCCACGGCGAGTGCAAGGCCGTCGTCGAGACCAAGGTGCGCAACATCATGCCGCGAGGCATGACCTGGCTCGCCTTCTTCGATGACAAGGTGCTCTGCAACTCCGTCGTCATCGATGCCATGGACCCGATCTCCCTTGAACCCGACTTCAAGAAGACCGCGGTCAAGGTCGTCCGCGACATCTGACCGGAGTCCTCATGACGGGAAGCGCCAAGACCACCCGCCGCGAATTCCTCACGAAGGCCTGCGAACTTTCGGCCGCAGGCTTCGTGACGGCCTTCGCCTGGGGCTCGCTCAGCCTTCGCGACGCCAACGCGCGCTGGATGCCAAGGCCTCCTGGCGCCGTCGACGGCAAGGACTTTCTCGCACTCTGCTCGCGCTGCGGGCAGTGCGTGACATCCTGTCCGTACGAAACGCTCAGGCTGGCGGGGCCGTTCGATCCCGCTCCCGGCGGCACGCCCTTCTTCGTTCCCGAGGAGATCCCCTGCTACATGTGCAAGGACATCCCCTGCGTGAAGGCCTGCCCGACGGGTGCGCTCTCGCCTGCGCTCACCGGCATCAGCGACGCCCGCATGGGCATCGCCGTCGTCGACCCCGCCTCGTGCCTCTCACACCAGGGACTTCGCTGCGAGGTGTGCTACCGCGCCTGCCCCGAGGAGGAGAAGGCGCTCACGATCGAAATGCATCCGCGCGGCATCAGCCGTCACGCGATGTTCATCCCGGTCGTGCACCCCGAGCACTGCACGGGCTGCGGCCTGTGCACGAAGAGCTGCCCCACGGGCACGCCCGCCATCCGCATTGCGGACAGAAAGGCCGTGCTCGGCGAGATCGGCGGTCACTACCGCCTCGGCTGGCTACCCGACGATGATCCGAAGAACCGGCGCGAGGACGCCCCCGCAGACGCCCCCGAGGCTTCCGCCCAGGGCGCAGGCGGCCTCGACTACCTCAATGCGAATGCGCTATGAAGCGGCTCTACAACATGCGATGGACGCTTGCCCGCCGCGCGCTTCAGCTTGCGGTGCTCGGGCTCTTTGCGGGCACGGCGCGCCTCGGGTGGACGCTCGCGGGCGAGCCTCTCCTTGACGGCACGCTCTCGGCCTCCGAAGTCGCCGGCACGATTCCGCTCTCCGACCCGCTTGCGCTCCTTGAGCGCCTTGCGGCGGGGCACATGCCGACGCTCACGGCCGGACTCGGCGCCCTCATCGTCCTCGTGCTCTACGGCCTTCTGGGCTCGCGCACCTTCTGCGGCTGGATCTGCCCCATGAACATGGTGGCCGACGCCGCCGAATGGCTTCGCGTGCGCCTCGGACTCAAGGCCGACGTCGTGCGCATCTCGAACAAGGTCCGCTACGGCCTTCTCGCCGCGGCGCTCATTCTGAGCGCCGCCACGGGCACGGCCGCCTTCGAGGCGGTGAGCCCGCAGGCCTGGATCTGGCGTGATCTCGTCTTCGGCACGGGACTCGCAGCGCTCTCGGCCGCCTCCGCGGTCTTCGCGCTCGACCTTGCGCTCATGAAGCACGGCTGGTGCGGCCACCTCTGCCCGCTCGGCGCCTTCTGGTCGCTCGTCGGCCGCCTGACGCGCTCCCCCGTCGTGCGCGTGAGCTTTGACGACGCAGCCTGCAACCGCTGCGGCGACTGCCTGCGCGCCTGTCCCGAACCCCACGTCATCCGCTTCGCCAGCCTGAAGGAAACGGGCCGCATTCCCGCCGGCGACTGCCTCAACTGCGGCCGCTGCATCGAGGCCTGCGGCGAAAACGCGCTCAAGTTCCGCATCGCCCCCGCCCCCAGGACCAGAACTTCCTCCGACACCCATCAAGGAGAAAACCATCATGATTAAGAAATTCGCCCCGCTTTTCGCGACCCTCTGTCTTCTCTCGGGCACCGCCGTCGTCCAGGCAGGCGACCCCAACACCGACATCATCGGCGCGCCGGGCATCATCCCGCATCCGATCGAGAGCTACCTCCCGATCACGGCCGAACGCAACAGCTGCCTCATGTGCCACAAGAACGCCGTGGCCGAGGACCGCAAGGCGGGTGAAATCCCGCTCACCCACCTCAAGGACGGCAAGATCACGGGCGACCGTTGGAACTGCACGCTCTGCCACGCGCCGAGCATGCCCGCCGAAACCAACGCCAAGGCCAAATAAGCGCTGCGTCGCCCAATCGGGCGGCAGGCATCCTCAATGAACAAAGGCCGCAGGAGCAAATCTCCTGCGGCCTTTGTTCATTCGTCATCCGTCGCCTTTCATTCGGCGGTCTTCTGCTGTGCGGCCCAGACGGCGGCCTCGACGCGGCTGCGGCAGCCGAGCTTCTTGAGCAGATGCTTCACGTGACCCTTGACGGTGCCCTCCGTGATGTCGAGCCTGCGGGCGATGACCTTGTTGGTGCAGCCCTTGGCGATCAGGTCGAGCACCTCGGCCTCGCGCCCCGTGAGCGTGGGCCGCTCCTCAAGCGTGGAGGCCATCTTCGCGCGAAGCGTGGTCGTAAGGAAAGCAAGCATCGACGCATCCACGACGGTCTGCCCCTCGAGCGCCCTTCGGATCGACTTCAGGAACTCCTCGGGCTCCATGTCCTTGAGGAAGTACCCGTCCGCGCCCGCCTGAATGCAGGCCGTCAGGTCCTTGCCCGAGTCGCTCACCGTGAGGATCACGATGCGGCGCGATGGATCCTCTTCCTTGAGTGTCGAGAGGATCTCCACGCCCGAGCTGCCCTTCATGTTGAGGTCGAGGATCGTCAGGTCGGGCTCGGTGCGTCTGACGAGCTCGATCGCCTCCTCGCGCGTGCCCGCCTCGCCCACGACGTCAAGCCCCTGCTCGAGGTCGAGGAGCTCGCGCACGCCGCGGCGAAAGAGCGGATGGTCGTCGATGATCGCGATCGTATGGCGTTCCTTGCTGGTCATTTGCTGGCCGTTCCCTGAAGAAAAATGTATTTTCTGATTTTACCGCTGCACGCAGGCGCCTTCAGTCCCGTCTTTCGGGGACGATGAGCGTGACGCACGTGCCGCCGCCCTCGGCCGGCGCCACCGTGAGCGTGCCGTGCAGCGCCTCGGCGCGCTCCTTCATGATCGAGAGCCCGAAGTGCTTGTAGCGGCCGGGATCGGCAGGGATGCCGACGCCGTCGTCCTGCACCCTGAGCACGAACGTGTCGTCCGCGCCGCGCGAAAGCGTCACGCGCACGCTGCCCGCACGCGCATGCTTCTCAACGTTGACGAGGGCCTCACGCAGGATGTGCACGAAGTGGATCTGCTCGTTGGGCGTCAGCTCAAGTCCGAGAAGCGCGTTCGAAACCGTCGTCGCAATGCCCGTGCGGTTGCGGAACTCCTCGACCGTCTCCTCAACGGCGCCGTTGAGACCAGAGCTGCTGATCTGAAGCCTGAAGGTCGTGAGCACCTCGCGAAGCTGCCTGTTGGCCGTCGTGATGCCCTCGGAAAGCTCGTTGACCGTCTCCAGCACCTTCTCCTGAGGCTCGCCGCGCTCAACGAAGACCTTGAGGCGGTGCATCTGGATGCGCGAATAGGAGAGCGACTGAGCGATCGAGTCGTGGAGTTCACGCGCGATCGTCGAGCGCTCCTCAAGCACCGCCAGACGCCTGTCGTCCGACTGCCGGGTGCTGCGCTCGATGCCGCGCCCGATCGTCTGTGCAAGCGCCTCGCCGAAACCGGTCTGCCAGTCCTCGGGCTCTGCGTCAAAGAGCGCCTCGAGCGTGCCCATCGACGGATTGGCGTTGGAGAGCACGAAGCGCACGACGCCCGTCTCGTGCTCCTCCTCAGGCCAGGCGTCCGATTCGGCGAGCACTGCGGCCGTGCCGTCCGTGCTGACAACAAGCCTCACGGCCCTCGCGCCGAACTGCACGCAGGACTCCTCGAGTAGGCCGTCGAGCGAATGGCGCTTGAAGACCGCTCCCCAAGCCGCCGACTGCGCCACGCGGCTCAGGAACTGAAGGCCTGCGTTGCGCCGGTTGAGGTCCTCGGTCTTCTTCTCGACCTCGTGCTCAAGATTGCCGTAAAGGCGGCCGAGCTCGTCGACCATGAAGTTGAAGCTCGTCGCGAGCCTGCCGATCTCATCGGGCGCGGGGACCTTCGCCCTCACGGTGAAGTCGCCCTTTCTCACCGCATCGGCAGCCGAACCGATGGCCAGCAGCGGCCTGAAGATGCTCCTCTGCATGACGAGAAGCATCACGAAGCTCACGCCCATGGCGCCGAAGAGAATGAGGGTGAGGATCTTCTGCAGGATCGCCAGACGCTCGTTGAGGCCGTTCTCAAGCGTCTGGACGAACCTGTCGACGTCCTCCACGAACGAAGGAATCTGCTCCGTGAAGCGCCGCCTGGCCTCAAGACTGTCGATGCTCGCCTCCGCAAGCGGCCGCACGCCCTTTTCGAACCTGTCCTTGAGGGCTACGTACTGGATGTAGGCGGGATTGCCCGAATCGTGGGGCACGCCGTTGAGAAGGCCCGGACTCATGAGCTTGACGCCGAACTCGTCGAGCGCCGTCATGGTCTTCTCCCTTCGCTGCTCGAAGGAGGAGAAAGGATCCGCAACAGCAAGCGCAAGCTTGTAGCTCTGCATGCGCATGCTGCCAGAGACGTTGATGGCGCCCCCAGATCCCGTCGAGCGCTCCGTGAGAATCAGAGCGGGGGCCGCGGCGAGCACGGCCAAAAGGCCGATCACGGCCAGAACGACGAAGCACTGTCGGACGATGGAGGCGCGAAGCCATTCGATGATGCGCATGGCGGATCCTTGAAGCGGAGGTTGCACGGGCGGATCCTTCGATTTTACAAAGGCGCCGGTGCGGGACGAAAGAGGATGCAGGGAAAGCGAAGGGGCCGCTCCATCAATGTGGAGAGGCCCCTGCAGAATGCTCCGTGCGTTCTCAGGCTCAGAGCGTGTCGATGCCCGTCACCTTGAAGCCCGCGCCCGTCACGACGGCCGAGAGCATCACGTCGGAGACGCCGGCCGCAACCTTGACGCGGGCCTCCTTCTTCTCAAGGTCCGCCACCGCGGACTCGACGCCGGGCAGCGCGCGAAGCGCCTTCTCGACAGCGGCCGTGCAGTGACCGCAGTGCATGCCTTCAATGTGAATCACCTTTTCCATCATGGAACTCCCTGTAGTGGATGCGCCGTCCGTCCCGCTGTCGGAGACGAGGACGGGCGCCTTGAAGAATCGGAGGCGAAGCGCGTTCGTGACGACGCTCACCGAGCTCATGCTCATGGCCGCCGCCGCAATCATCGGATTGAGGAGGAGACCGAACATGGGATAGAGGACGCCTGCCGCGATCGGAATGCCGATCACATTGTAGGCAAACGCCCAGAAGAGGTTCTGCCTGATGTTGTGCATGACGGCGCGGGAAAGGCCCACCGCGCCCACGACGCCCTCGGGCGAATCGCGCATGAGGACGACGTCGGCGCTCGCGCGCGCGGCATCCGTGCCGCCGCCCACTGCAACGCCCGCATCGGCCTGGGCGAGCGCAGGCGCGTCATTGACGCCGTCGCCCACCATGGCGCACGGTCCGTCGGCCTGAAGCGCCTTCACGTGCGAGGCCTTTTCGGCGGGCCTCACGTCGGCGACGATGTCCTCGGACGCAATGCCGAGCCTTGCGCCGACGGCCTCAGCCGTGCGGCGGTTGTCGCCCGTGAGCATCACGACCCTGAGGCCGCGTCCGCGCAGCGCCGAGACGGCGGCCCTCGATTCGGGCCTCACCCTGTCGGCGACGGCGATGATGCCGATGACGCTCCCTGCCGAAGCAATGAAGAGCGGCGTCGCGCCCTGCGAGGCCTCTGCGAGTGCGAGCGCGGAAAGCGCCTCGGGCACCTCAAGGCCGAGCGTATCCATGAGACGGGCGTTGCCCGCCGCCACCGGCGTGCCCGACATCAGGCCCCTGAGGCCGCCGCCCGGAATCTGCTCGAACTCATCGACATCCTGCGCGGTCAGTCCCCTTGCCTCGGCCTCGGCGAGGACCGCCTGCGCGAGCGGATGCTCGGAGGGCTTTTCAAGCGCGGCTGCGACGAGCATCACCACGGTTTCGAGTCCGGGCACCGCTGCCGCCACCTTCGTGACGACGGGCCTGCCCTCGGTGAGCGTGCCCGTCTTGTCGAAGACGACGGTCCTGAGCCCGGAGAAGACCTCGAGCGCCTCGGCGCTCTTGAAGAGAACGCCCAGGCTTGCGCCTCGGCCCATGCCGACCATGACGGCCGTGGGCGTCGCCAGTCCGAGCGCACACGGGCAGGAAATGACGAGGACGCTCACTGCGGCGTTGAGCGCGAACTCAAGGTCTCCGCCGATCCAGTACCAGACGAGGCCCGTCACCAGGGCGATCGTCATCACGACGGGCACGAAGACGCCGCTCACCTTGTCGGCAAGCCTCGCCACGGGAGCCTTCGAGGCCGTCGCCTCCTCGACGAGCCTGATGATGCCCGCCAGCACCGTGTCGTCGCCCACGCGCGTGGCGCGCATTCTGAAGGCGCCCGCCGCCAGAAGCGTCGCGCCCGTCACGGCCTCGCCCGGCCCTCTCGTCACGGGAAGGCTCTCGCCCGTAAGGGCCGACTCGTTCAGAAGCGCGGTTCCCTCCAGAATCACGCCGTCGACGGGAACCGTCTCGCCCGTCTTCACGACGACGATGTCGCCCGAGGCGACCTCATCCGTTCCAATGCGGACCTCCGCGCCGTCCCTCACCACGAGGGCCGTCGGCGGCGCAAGCTTCATGAGCGCCGTCACCGCCTCGGTCGTGCGGCGCTTGGCGCGCGCCTCGAAGAACTTGCCGAGCGAAATGAGCGTGACGATCGTCGCCGCACCCTCGAAGTAGAGGCTGTGCGCAAAGTGGTGGAGCGCCGCTTCGTCCCCCGCGGCCTGAGCCGCAAGAAGCCTGTAGATCACGTAGACGCCGAAGAGCAGCGCGGTGCCCGATCCGACCGCTATGAGGCTGTCCATGTTGGGCGCGCGGTTGACGAGCGCCCTGAGGCCGCCCGTGAAGTAGCGGCGGTTGAGAAGCACGATGGGCAGCGTGAGCAGGAACTGCGTGAAGGCCATCATCGGAGCGCCCTGCGCCCCCGTGAGCATGACGGGCACGGGCAGGCCCGCCATCGGTCCCATCGAGAGCCACATGAGGGGTGCGAGCAGCGCAAAGGACCAGATGAGGCGCACGCGCACGGCTTCGGCCGCCGCCTCCGCGTCCGCCTCGGGCGCCGTCGCGGCCGCAGTCCTCCCGCGCCCCGCAGAGCCCTTCTCGCTCGCCCCGTAGCCCGCATCCTCCACCGCACGCTCGATGTCCTCGACGCCGAGCACGCCTTCGTCAAACGTCGCCTTGAGCGAATTCGTGAGCAGGTTCACCTCGGCCGCACTCACGCCGCGAAGGGCGCACACGGCCTTCTCCACGCGGCTCGAGCAGGCCGCGCAGCTCATGCCCGTCACGTTGAACTGTCTGGTTTCCATCGTTCTGAATGAGAATGTTTATTCGGTTCAGGGAGTGTATCCTTGACAAGTTCCTTTTCGCAAGAACGCACAATTTTGATATCCAGTACCCAAAAGGATACCGTCATGACCGACAAAACCCCTGCAGAAGAAGTGCTCTGTCCCGTCGCGCTCACGATCAACCTCATCGGCGGCAAGTGGAAGGCGCTCATTCTCTGGAACCTGCTCGAAGGCACGATGCGCTACTCGGCGCTGCGAAAGGCCGTGCCCGACGCCACGCCCAAGATGCTCACGCAGCAGCTTCGCGAACTCGAGGCGGACGGCCTCGTCTCGCGCACCGTCTGGCCCGTCGTTCCGCCTCGGGTCGACTACGCGCTCACGCCCACGGGCGAGAGCATCAAACCCATTCTCACGGCCATGTACCGCTGGGGCGACGCCTATCTGGCGAAAAGGAACCGGAAGTCCTGCTGCTCGATGAAGCCGCCCGCCGACGAATAGGCGCGCCCGGAAAGAAAAAGGCCCGCCTGCAGACGATGCTGCGGCGGGCCCTGATTGTTCAGAGGTTCAATGCCGGGATCAGAAGGCCGGAACCACGGCACCCTTGTATTCGGTTTCGATGAACTTCTTGACTTCGGCGGACGTCAGAGCGGCCTTGAGCTTCTGGATCTCGGCGCGGCTGTCGTCACCCGTGCGGATGGCCACGATGTTGGCGTAGGGCGAATCCTTGCTTTCGATGGCAAGGGCGTCCTTCACCGGGTTGAGACCGGCGCCCAGGGCGTAGTTGGAGTTGATGACGGCGAGCGCAACGTCGTCAAGGGCGCGCGGAAGCTGGGCGGCCTCGATCTCGCGGAACTTGATCTTCTTGGGATTGTCGACCACGTCGTTGATCGTGGCCGTCACGCCGGCTTCAGGACGAACCTTGATGAGGCCGGCCGTCTCGAGCACCTTGAGGGCGCGGCCGCCGTTGGTCGGGTCGTTCGGAATGGCGACTTCAGAGCCCTCGGCAACGTCGGCAACGTTCTTCACCTTGTGGGAGTACACGCCCATCGGCTCGATGTGAACGGCGACGAGGCTCGTGAGCTTGAGGCCGCGGTCCTTGCTGAAGGAGTCGAGATAGGGCTTGTGCTGGAAGAAGTTGGCGTCAAGCTCCTTGTCGTTGAGCGAGAGGTTCGGCTGAATGTAGTCGGAGAACTCGATCACCTTGAGCGTGATGCCCTCCTTCTGGAGCTGCGGGGCGATGAGATTCAGAATGTCCGCGTGCGGAACGGGGCTCGCACCGACCGTGAGGGTCTTGGCGTCGCCGCTCTTGGGCGCATTGTCGTCACCGCAGCCGGCAAGACCGAAGGCGAGGCCGGCAGCCACGCACACAGAAGCGAAAAGCTTGAATTTCATGATTAATCCACCTTGAATAATGAGAAACAGGACAAAAGCCTCCGGCATGCGAGGGCGTTGAAAGGAAGTTGACCGGAGAGGATCCGGTGCCCCGACTGCATGTCTTGCTCTGGAAGCCCTGCCGGTTCCCGCGGATCCGGCGAAGTACCGACGATTCTACCTTAAGATCGCACTTTTCGCTCTACTGCAAACAGCCTAGAAGAGGAGCGACGGAATGCCGTGCATCGGCATGATCCAGTGGAAAAGCCAACAAAACCATTGCGGCACAACGGCTTTATCGACAAAACCTGCACTTTTCACAGGATCATTTCACGATTCTGATACGGCACTTTTGGCGCAGGTCAGGCAACCTTCAAATAGTTCGATGTCCTTCGGCGAACTGCCTCATACTCGAATCCAAGGCGAAGCATCGCGTTGCAGCGCGCCCTCGCCGTCAACATTCGTTCGAGTTCCGTACTTCCGTTTCAGTCCGCCATGTCAAACATCACGCTTCCCATGGAGCTCATGCTCCGCGCCACGCTCCCCACCCGCTCCGAACAGCTTCTCAACAACCTGCGCTTCCTGCCCCGCGAGCTTCATCCCCAGTCCGTCAACGGCCTCAGGTCTCTGGGGTTCGACGCGAATCTCTGCGCTGACCTCAACAGCTTCAAGGCGGACAGGAATATCGACACGCCGCTCATCCTCGCGCTCTTCATCAACGAATTCTTCAAGGCCGCAGGATCCGACTACGCCGCCAGCCAGAGCATCGCCAAGTACCTCCGTCGCCGCGCCCGCAAGATCGACGTCGAACCCTTCGGCCAGGAGGTCGCAGAGATCGTGAAGAAGCACTTCAAGGAGCTCAGGAGCGCAGCCATCGGCCCCTTCATCAGGGACGCCGAGCCGTACCGCGTCGTGCAGCTCTACTGACAGGAGAAAACTCCGAAGAGCTCAGTATGAGCTCGAGTGACTTTTCAGAAAAAAGCCCGCAGCTTCGGACTTGAAACGGCGGGCTTGTTGTTGTCCCGTTCAGGGCTGCCGGGCGGCGGGAGCCTGAGTCGGAGCGGGCTCGGGTGCGGCGGGCAGAACGGCCCTGTCGCCGAGCCTCTTCTTCGTCTGATTGAGAAGCTGGACCATGTAGGCGGCCACATTGTCGACCGTGAGGCCGCTGCCGGGATTGGCGCGGCCCGACGCCTCGAGGGCGGGCACGCTGTTCTCGAAGGTCTGGAACCGCACGGCCTCGATCGCGCGGGCATTCGTCCTCACCTCGTACGTCACGACGAAGGAGCAGGCCTGCGGACCGTCGCCCGGCATGAGCAGCCTCGGCTCGCTGCCGAAGCTCCTCACGCCCGTCTCAAGCGACTTGACGAGCGGTTCGCTCTTGACGTCCTCGTTGACGAGCACGCAGACGACGGAGAGGTCGACGGGGCGCTTCATCGCATCGGCGGGAATGGCCTCGGAACCGCCGCCCGAAAGCGCGGCGCAGCCCGAGAGCAGAAGCGCCGACAGGGCGGCAGCCGCAGTGCGGGATAATGAGGTTGTGTTGAGAATGCCGGTCATGGACGTCGTGTGTTGTCTAAAGGATTGCCCATACTAGCAGAGGAAGGCGCATCCTGCGTCGCCGTTGCGTTTTCAGAGGCCAGATTCTGTCGCCCGAACACTTCATTTCGGGTAAGATGAAATCTGCGGGACGGGAGCGCAGCCTCCATCCGCATCCCGCTTCATTTCATGATTCAATAAAAATGGCCGGACGCGCGCCGCCTTCTCCTCCTCCCCCTGGACGAACCGGACGCTCCACGCACAACCATAATAACTAGGATTTCACCGTGCACGATCCTGCGAAAATCGACAAGCCCCTGATCCGCGTCATCGACGATGACGACGCAATGCGCAACTCCTGGGCCTTCCTCATTGAAGGCGAAGGCTGGGATGTCAAGACCTATGCCGACGCCATCACGTTCCTTTCCTCGAACGACTACATCCGCCCCGGCTGTCTCCTCCTCGACGTCCGCATGCCGCACATGTCCGGCCTCGAGCTTCAGCTCAAGCTGAGGGAAGCCGGCTGCGACCTGCCGATCATCTTCATTTCCGGCCACGGCGACATCGACATGGCCGTCAACACCCTGAAGGCGGGCGCCATCGACTTCCTCCAGAAGCCCGTCGACGACCAGCGCCTCCTCAAGACCATTGAGAACGCCGTCTCGCACAACCTCGCCCAGCGCCGCGGCAAGCGCGAAGTCACCGACTTCCGCAACCGTCTCGAGTCGCTCACGCAGCGCGAGCGCGAAGTCATCCGCATGGTCGCCCAGGGCTACTCCAACAAGGAAGTCGCCCGCGAATACGGCATTTCGGAAAAGACCGTCCAGGTCCACCGAGGCTCCGCCTACCGCAAGCTTGACCTGCACAACGCCGCTGAAATCGCACGTCTTCTCATGCTGACGGGCGATCCTCTTTAAGTGACAGCTCTCACCAAATCCCGTCCGGAACAAGGCGTTCGGACGGGATTTTTGCATCCTGCCCGCACGCTCGGAAATATTTACGGTTTTCATCCACCCGTCCCGGCTTTTTGAGGCATACTCTCTCAATCCCGCCATCTGGACGGCAGGAGACGCTCCGTTGAAGGCTCCCTCAGGGTCGAGCGCCGGAGGCTCCCGGACCGTGCCGCAGGCCATCGGTTTTCAGTTTTTTCAGGCATTTACCTTTTTGGGAGATCCCATGCTCAGCGATATTGAAATTGCTCAGGCAACCAAGCTCATTCCGATTGACCAGCTTGCCCACGAGGCCGGCCTCACCGACGCCGAGTTCGAGCCGTACGGCCGCGACAAGGCCAAGGTCGAGCTCGACGCCTCCCGTCCCGACACGGCCAAGCTCATCCTCGTGACGGCCACGTCCGGCATGCCCGCCGGCTCCGGCAAGACCACCACGTCGATCGCCCTCGCCCAGGGTCTCAAGCAGCTCGGCAAGAAGGCCGTGCTCGCCCTTCGCGAACCGTCCCTCGGCCCGGTCTTCGGCATGAAGGGCGGCGCTGCCGGCGGCGGCTACTCGCAGGTCCTTCCGATGGAAGCCATCAACCTGCACTTCACGGGCGACTTCCACGCCATCACCTCCGCCAACAACCTCCTCGCCGCTCTGATCGACAACGCCCGCCACCAGGGTCAGGTCGAGCTCAAGGAAATCTTCTGGCGCCGCGTCATGGACGTGAACGACCGCATGCTCCGCAACATCGTCACGGGTCTCGGCGGCTCCGCCAACGGCATCCCGACGGAAGCGGGCTTCGACATCACGGCCGCCTCCGAACTCATGGCCGTCCTCTGCCTCGCCACGGACCTTGACGACCTTCGCGCCCGCATCGACCGCATCGTCGTCGGCACGCGCCGCGACGGTTCCGCCGTCACGGTTCAGGAACTCGGCGTGGGCGGCGCCCTCGTCGCGCTCCTCAAGGACGCCATCAAGCCGAACCTCGTCCAGTCCATCGAAGGCAACCTCGCCTTCGTGCACGGCGGTCCGTTCGCCAACATCGCCCACGGCTGCAACTCCGTCGCCGCCACGCGCGCCGCGATGAAGCTCGGCGACTACGCCATCACCGAAGCCGGCTTCGGCTCCGACCTCGGCGCCGAAAAGTTCTACAACATCAAGTGCCGTGCGGCCGGTCTCAACCCCGCCGCCGTCGTGCTCGTGACGTCCACCAAGGCCCTCAAGTGGCACGGCGGCGTCCCCCTGCCCGAAATCGGCAAGCCCAACGCCGAAGCCCTCAAGAAGGGCCTCTGCAACCTCGAGGCCCACGTCGAGAACCTCAAGCGCTTCGGTCCGAACATCGTGGTCTCCATCAACCACTTCCACACGGACCTTGACGAAGAACTCGACATCATCCGCAACCGCTGCACCGAACTCGGCGTGCGCGTAGCCCTCTCCGACGGCTTCGCGCTCGGCGGCAAGGGTGCCGTCGACGTTGCCCGCGCCGTGATCGAGGCTGCCGAGGACGTGCACCCGCTCAACTTCACGTACGAGGCCGACGCCCCCGTCATGGAAAAGGTCGAGAAGATCGCCAAGACCATCTACGGCGCCGCCGCCGTCGAACTGGCTCCTGCCGCCGCCAAGGATCTCAAGCGCCTGCAGGACCTCGGCTTCGACCGTCTCCCGGTCTGCATTGCCAAGACCCCGTTCTCGTTCTCTCACGACCCCAAGCTCCTCGGGGCTCCGAAGGGCTTCACGCTGCCTGTCCAACGCCTCATCCTCAATGCGGGCGCAGGCTTCGTCGTCGTGACGACGGGTGCGATCATGCGCATGCCCGGCCTGCCGAAGGTTCCGGCCGCCATGTCCATCGACGTCAAGGACGGCAAGATCACCGGTCTCGCCTGATCCGTCTGATAGGACTGGTTGAAACAGCATGACAAAGGGCCCGTGCAGCAATGCACGAGCCCTTTGTCTTGTCATGCCATGGGCTGTCAGAGCCTCGAGAACATTCGAGCGGGCGCCCAGCCGCCTGAAAAACAAAAGCCCGAAAAGACAAAACCCCGGCTTCCTTGGAAACCAGGGTTTTGCAATTGCGAGCCTGACGATGTCCTACTTTCACTGGAAATACAACCAACTATCATCGGCGATAAGGCGTTTCACTGTCCTGTTCGGAATGGGAAGGAGTGGTACCGCCTCTCTATGGTCATCAGGCAATGGCTTTGTCTGCTTTCGCAAACGAGCTTAGTGATTTTAGCAGAAAAATGAGTGTCTGTCGACGGCATACAGGGCAATTGCCTGACTTTTTCGAGGGTTAGCCCTTGACACCGTCAAGCAAACCTTGTAGGCCCAGGGCCGTGCCCATGGTTTCGATGGCGCCAGCGGGCGTCGGCAAGCACGGCGACGTCATCGCCGCGGTGACCTTTGACGGCGGCAGGATTCAGGCGATCGACATCAGAAAATCGAACGAGAACCCGATCCTCGCGGGCAAGGTCTTCACCGAAATGAAGGACGCGATGATCAAGCACAACACGGCCGACATCGATGCCGTGACGGGCGCGACCGTCTCGTCGGACGCCCTCAGGAACGCCGTGAAGGAGGCTGCGGGCGAAGTGACGGGCTGCACGCACGGCACGAACGCCTACACCGACATCATCGTCTTCGGCCGCATCGCGGGTGCGGAAGCTGCCAAACAATGACGTAGGCTGAAGTCTGGTCGACTTATACTTAAGTGGATCTCCGGGCCCGTCCTCCGAGTGGAGACGGGCCCGGATTCGTTTCATCGGCAGGAGATTCACATGGCCACGAAGGGCGAACAAAGCAGGCAGCGGATTCTGGAGGCGTCCAGAAGCATCATTCTCGAGAGCGGCATCGGGAAGCTGAGCCACGGCGCGATCGCCGAGGTGCTCGACATCTCCAAGAGCGCCATCCACTGGCACTTCCCCACGAAGGATGATCTGCTCAAGGCGCTCATCGACGACTATCTCGAGCATCTTCAGGCCGAGGAGAAGCGTCATGAGACGCCCTTCATCGCCTTGGGCTTCAGTCCCGAGGACGCCGTGCTGCCCGCCATGCGCCTCTGGTATCTGGACTTCAGGGAGAACCGCGCCGGCTGGGTCGGACTCGGCTCGCAGCTTCTGAGCCTCTCGTCGCGCCATCCCGCCCTCGTCGAGCCCATCCGCGCATGGTACAAGTCGCTCTACGACAGGATCGGCCGTTCGTCGGTCGACACCGTCAGAGGTTACGTCGCCATGATGGTCTTCGACGGCTTCTTTAACTCGTCCAAGATGGGCGTCATGACGCTTTCGGACGAGGAGATGGACGCCATGCAGATGCACGTGCTGCGCGAGGCCTATGCGGCCCGCCCCGACATGCTTGAGGTCATCGAGGCCGTGATCGGCAGCGGCGAGCGCATGTGATTCCGAGCCGGCCGAACGATTCCTGACCCGCTCGGCCGCACTCCGGCGTTTTCTGACGAGAAGGCCCTGCCGCAAGGCGGGGCCTTGCGCATTTTGCTGCTCGGGAAAAACAAGAACCCCGGTCTCTTTCGAAACCGGGGTTCTTGGAATGGTGAGCCTGACGATGTCC
>ERZ791931.1311-NODE-1311-length-19594-cov-6.798557_pt1 | contig 19594 bp, 20 predicted proteins | sample MGYA00510127_ERZ791931 | MGnify/ENA primary metagenome ERZ791931 (study PRJEB30046, sample SAMN00792067) | human gut metagenome | study: EMG produced TPA metagenomics assembly of the A metagenome-wide association study of gut microbiota in type 2... | reverse complement strand
CTACGATTGGCAACATTTCTTTAGCGATTGCTTTTGTTGCTGGTAGAAATCTTGTCCCTAGTCCTGCTGCTGGTATAATTGCTTTTCTGACTTTCATAGATTAATCCCTTCTAAATAAATCTCTCGTATATACTTTTTCTTCTACATCATCTAAACAACTATCATAGCGATTAGCTATGATTGCTTGACTTAATGATTTAAATTTATTTAAATCATTAACTACTAAGCTTCCAAAGAATGTACTTCCATCTTCTAATGTTGGTTCATAAACGACTACTTTAGCTCCCTTAGCTTTGATTCTTTTCATAACTCCTTGGATTGATGATTGTCTGAAGTTATCACTGTTTGATTTCATTGTTAATCTAAAAATACCTATGACAGTTTCCTTTTCTTGTTCCTTGTCATAAGTATTTCTATCTTGATAGCTATAGTAGTTTGCTTTTTCTAATACTTGATCAGCTATGAAATCTTTTCTTGTTCTGTTACTTTCTACTATTGCTTCGATTAAGTTTTGTGGTACATCTGCATAGTTAGCTAATAACTGTTTTGTATCTTTAGGTAAGCAATATCCTCCATATCCAAATGATGGATTATTGTAATGTGATCCAATTCTTGGATCTAGACACACTCCATTGATAATTTGTTGTGTGTCTAGTCCCTTTAATTCTGCATATGTATCTAATTCATTAAAATAAGATACTCTAAGTGCTAGATAAGTATTCGCAAATAGTTTTACTGCTTCTGCTTCAGTAAATCCCATAAATAAAGTATCTATATCTTCTTTAATTGCTCCTTCTTGTAATAATGATGCAAATGTATGAGCTGCTTCTACTAGTCTTTCATCTTCCGTATCTGTTCCTACGATGATTCTTGAAGGATATAGATTGTCATACAATGCCTTTGATTCTCTTAAGAATTCAGGAGAGAAGATGATATTCTTACTTCCTGTCTTTTCTCTGATACTTTGTGTATATCCTACAGGGATAGTACTTTTAATCACCATAATGGCATCTGGATTGATCTCCATGACCTGTTTGATTACACTTTCTACTGCACTTGTATCAAAGAAGTTCTTCTTTGAATCATAGTTAGTTGGTGCAGCAATGATAACAAAAACAGCATCCTTATATGCATCTTCTGCATTCAAGGTTGCTGTTAAATTTAATTCTTTTTCTTTTAAATATTTTTCTATATATTCATCTTGAATAGGACTCATACGATTATTAATCTTATTCACCTTATCTTCTATGATATCCACAGCCATCACTTCGTGATGTTGTGCTAATAATGTAGCGATACTTAATCCTACATATCCTGTTCCTGCTACTGCTATTTTCATAATCTATTCATCTCCCATATAAAATTCTTTATACCATCTAGCAAATTCTCTTAGTCCATCTCTTAATGATGTACTTGGTTTAAATCCAAAATCTCTTTCCAATGCACTTGTATCAGCATAAGTTACTGGCACATCTCCTGGTTGCATTGGTACAAGTTCCTTATGTGCTTCAAAATCATAGTCTTCTGGTAATACTCCTGCATTTATGAGTTCCTGTTGTAAGATATCTACAAATTCTAATAGATTTTCTGGATGACTGTTTCCTATGTTATAGACTGCATAAGGTGGTATTGGTAATCCATCTTCTCCTGTCTTTCTTTCAGGAGCTTTCTTCATTACTCTTGATACTCCTTCTACGATATCATCTATATATGTAAAATCTCTTTTACAGTTTCCATAATTGAAGATTTTGATTGTTTCATTATTTCTTAGTTTATTAGTAAATCCAAAATAAGCCATATCTGGTCTTCCTGCTGGACCATAGACTGTAAAGAATCTTAATCCTGTTGATGGAATGTTATAAAGCTTACTATAGGCATGCGCCATTAATTCATTGCTTTTCTTTGTTGCAGCATATAAGCTTACTGGATTATCTACCTTATCATCTGTGCTATATGGAACTTTCTTATTAGAACCATAGACACTACTTGATGATGCATAAACAAGGTGTTCCACACCCTTGTTTCCATCATCATAAGAATGTCTACAAGCTTCTAAAATGTTATAGAAACCAATCAGATTGCTTTCGATATAGGCATCAGGATTACTGATAGAATATCGAACACCTGCTTGAGCAGCTAGATTGACTACGATATCAGGTCTATGCTCATCAAAGATCTTATCGATCAGTTTCTTATCAGAAATATTTCCATAATAAAAAGACCACTTGTTCGTAGTCTTTTTTACTTCTTCTTTAATTTTATTCAGTCTGTATTCTTTTATAGATACATCATAATAGTCATTCATATTATCAATACCGATAATATGAATATCTTCATTTTCTTTTAATAATTTCAATACCAGGTTAGAGCCGATAAATCCGGCTGATCCTGTAACAAAAATTGTTTTATTTTTAAATGAAGTGCTTTTCTTTTTCATCTATTTCACCTCTAATTTTTCTTTTTTATGAATAATTTTTCTTGTATTACTTTATACTAAAAATTTTGATTCACATTCAAAAACATTTCAATTCTTTACAAAACTTCAACTAAAATTAAAATAAACCTATTTATATTTTTCTCTTATTTTTCCAGTATTAAAGAATAATGTAACATCAAAGTATTTATTCCAATAAAAAGTATCATTATAGATTTGTTCATCATTTTCAAATCCCGGATAATATACTCCACATTTATATGAATGATTCCTTTGATTTACAAACATAATTTTTTTCCCTGGAAGTTCACACATATCAAATGTTTTTAAATCCTTCTCAGTTGCGTGATTCATATAAGAAAACTTGAATATCAAATTTCCCCAATTTATTCGTTTCACTCGCCTATTCCATTTTTCTTTTACCGTATCAGCATCGGTATAATGAACAAAAACAATTTCGATATCCTCAATTCTACCAATAGGACAATTTTCATTGTGATTTTCTATAATCCATTCTTTATATTTTGATTCATCTAGCGAAATAATTTTCAACTCATTATTCATATAATATTTTAGATTCTTTACGAGCTTTAGATAATCATTAGCAAATAAATAACATCCTACTGTTGGACTTTGTTTTTGTAAACCATATCCTTCGTACGTTACCCCCCCCAAAAAACAATTATTAGAAATAATTGTAAAATCAGTATTATTTAAATATCTTCTTTTCATTGGGGCACAGTACTTTTGAACCTTGCTTACTAATTTATGTTTTAATCTCTCAAAAAAATTTGGATTAAACATTTTTATTTCCTCTCATTCTATTTTTTATATTTTTAATAGACATACCTTCAAATTTAATAAAATAAATTCCAGATAATATACTATAAATTACAACTCCTACTGTCATTGAAACGATAATATTTACAAATGAATTTTGAACGTGAATCATTTGAAGTACAAGAAACATAGCTTCTCCAATAAAGCAAAAAATAAAAGTATATTTTAAATATCTTCTATAATTTACAACATCTCTTGTCATAAACATCTGAATAATACATACAACTCCCTCTGCTAATACCGTTCCTAAAACTGCCCCCAATCCTTGATATAGAGGTATAAAGAAATAATTAGCAATTAAATTAATAATTGCTCCGGCTGAAACAGAAAAAATATATACGTTATCTCTTTCCATAGGAATAATCAGTTGAGTTCTTATTGATCCTGCAATAGATTTAAAGACTATTGTCGGACATAACCACAATATATATACTCCACATTTTGCAAATTCTTTTCCATAAAACCAAGGGGCAAAAACATCCGAAACACTTCCCATTCCAAATGCTAAAAGTATGCTTGACACAATCATAAATATCATAGATTTATCAAATAATTCTAAACCTTTTTTTTGATTTCCTACTGCAATTAAATTAGACATTCTCGGCATTAATACATTACCAACAGCCATAATTATTGAATTAGGAAGTTGAGCGATTTTTTCTGCATTCGAATAAAAAGCTACTTCATCAGTTGTACTAAAATAACCTAACATTAATTTATCCATAATATTGTAAAGACTTATAGCTACAACAGGAATAAATAAAACTAAATTAGGTTTTACATGTCTAATAACATTTTTTATTTTTATTCTTTCAAATGATATATACTTAGGCAAAAAAGGAAATAAAACAGCCGTGCTTAATAAAGTACCTAGCGTCATAATTAATGTATATATTGCTAAATCTGATTTTTCTTTTACTAAAACAAAAATTAAAATAGCATTTATAATTTTAATTATTGTGTTTCTAGTGACAGTTAACTTAAATTTTTCAATTCCAAAGAAAAACCAATTTATGTCAAATCCTGCTGAAATCACATATAAAAACTGAAGTAAATAAATCACTCTATTTTTCGAAATAGATGTAAAACAATAAATTATGTATATTACAGAAACTAAAATCGTAATAAATATTTGAAATACATATATTTCCCAAAATGTTTTGCTTAATAGTTTTGGATTATCTCTTACCTGTGCAATACTTCTATTTCCGTAATTTGCAACACCTAACATTGCAAATAATACAAAATAGTTTGCAAATGCCTGCGTGTAAGAATATATTCCTAAATTTGTAGCACCTAATACCCTAGAAACATATGGTGCTGTAATTAACGGAATAATTAATATCAAAACTTGATATACCGTACTATATATAATATTTGTCTTCAGGGATGCATTCTTCTCAATTTCTTTTTTCAAATTAAAATTCTCCTTTAATGTTTTACTAAGTTTTCAAAATAATACTCATCATCCACTAGTTTACACATTATTATCATTGGTAATAAAATTGAAGTAAAAGTAGAACCAAATAAAATAAGATTTTTACAAATTATCATTGAAGAAAAATAAAGCATAAACATTGTATATGTTCCAAACGAAAAAATATGTTTTGCTGTAATCATTCTTTTATTAGCCCAGATAGCCCCTTTAACAAACAACACAGGTAATATAGGTGCAAATAGTACACCAAAATAATGATACGATTCTCCTATCAATGGCATTATTTGCCCAGCTACATGATTATATTGATTAAACATATCCGATAAATTGACAACTTGTAATCCAAATATTGTATTTCTGAAAGGAATCATTGTGTATATATCAGAAAATATTGTTTTAAATAAATCTATTCTTTCTATATGTACTGTCCCTGCTACATTAGTTATTCCTGGAAGATAAGCTTGTAAATATCCTCCTAAACTTCTAGAAAAGTCATCCAAAGAATTAAATCCTCCCTTTATAAACATAACAAAAATCAATGCAATAAAAATAATCGTTCCAAAAAAAGTAAACATAAATTTCTTAGAATTTGGCCATAGTTTTATGGTAGTAAATAAAACGAATAATAATATATAAAATGCAAACATTAATTGTGCACCTATAAAACACATTTGTATCAATGATATAATTAACGCAGCAAGAATCCCTACTTTAGCATTGTCACTGTGAATTCTTATTTTATATAAAAGCCATAATGACACAAAAATTCTACAAAATGTTAAAAGCATTCCTCCTATTGTTACCATGATTCTTGATGACGTAACTAGATCATCTTTTACAACATTATTTGCCACCTGAATTAAGTTTGTTAAATCGAAAAGTGATCCATATGACTTTCTAAGTTCTGGAACAACTAACCATAGCATTAGCGTAAATAAAGTCAATGTTGCTAATAAATAGTTAAATGTTTTTTGTTTAATTATTTTTCTATCTATAAAATAATTTTTTTTCTTTCTTTTCTTCATAGAAATTCTAATTTTTTTACTTTGAGAAAGTGTAAGAAAAACCATAAATGTTTCATAAATCATCAAAAAAATAGAAAAATTAACATCTGATTTACTTGTTATAATTATTCCTAAATTATATTTATTTTTCATAAGCAATAATGGTGTAACAACATTTCTTAAAAAATATAATATATAAATTATTTTTTGAGCAGGATATTTTAACATTAATCTCGACTTTGTAAAAAATAAAAACATAATTATTCCGTGAAGTAATGGCAATAAAAATAAATACTGATATACAGTATTACTAGCACTATTCGATAAAATAACTGTTTCTAAAATAATACCTATAGCAATGGTTAATATTACTACTTTTTCTACTAATCCTTTTTTCATATATTCATCTCTCTAATTTTTGTATCATTGATCATAACTTTTGCACGAATCAATATATAAATTTTCTAAAAAAGTAACCTGATTCTTAACATCAAATCCTGCTTCTCTAATTTTTTCTTTTTGAGAATATCTCTTATATCCATTTTTATACTTCAAAATTATATCTGCCCATGTCTCAGGAGGCTCATTTAAGGAAATATATTCTATCAAATCTGTGATTTTAGTGGATTTTGGTACCCCCTCCAAACTAGCTATTGTTTTTAATCCTGATGCTTGTGCTTCAATAAAAACATTACCAAATCCCTCATATAGTGTTGGTAATACAAAAATGTCCATTCCTTGTAACAGTCTTGAAACATCTGTTCTTATACCTGTGAATATAACAAAATCGTTTAGATTATTATCATCAATCATTTGATGAATATCTTTTTCTAATTCTCCTCCCCCTACAAGCATCAACTTGACATTTTTATTTTTATTTAATATTTTTTTGAATATTTCAATCATAAACTTATGATTTTTTTGTTCATGAAATCTTCCAACTACACCAATAACAAATTCATCATCAATATTAAATTCTTTTCGTACATCACTTCTTATAAATTGATTATATTCATATTTTTCAACATCAATTGCATTATTAATAACAATTACTTTTCCTTGTTCATATGCTTTTTTTCCAAACATATCAATTGCTGCAGCATCGCTGCACGCCAACCAATGTGTAGCAAATAATTTGCAGATTACTTTTGCTGGCGGAGTCAAATATTTCATTTTTCCTTGTTTTGGTACATATGCCATATGATTATGTATCATTCTTACTTTAATTCCACAAAACCAAGCAATAATTAAATGGGTCATTCCTTTAACGTTCATTCTACTATGAACAATATCGTATTTATTATTTTTCATTATCTTATACATTTCGATAATATTTTTTCTTAAACTTACAGTTTTTGGGGTAACTCTATATATTTTTGATCCAAGTTCTTCAAACTTATTTTCTATCTTTCCTATATGTTGGCTATGAACTATAAAATCTATATGGATTTTTTCTCTATCCATATTTTGATAATAGTTAAGTAATATATTTTCTACCCCACCTCCATCAAGTCCAGATAGAATAGTTAATACTTTTATCATTCTTGATCTCCTCGTATAATTTCTTCTAATACTTTTACTTTTGTTTCAATTTTCAAATTATTGATTGCATAATTTTTCCCTGCTTTTCCTAATTCTCCTGTATATTTCGGATTTTTTCCAAGAAATTCAATCCAATATGAAATTTCTTCTTGTGTATTTGCAATTATTCCTCCAGGTAAAAATCTTACTATACCCACATTAGTTGAAATGAATGGATTCCCTGCAGCAAGCGATTCTACTATAGTAATAGGATAGTATTCATAATTGCTTGAAATTACACAAGCATATGCTTCCTTTGTATATTTAGAAATTTTTTCTCTAGGAATCTCATACAATATTTTCACGTTCCTTTTTCCATATTTTTTTTCTAATTTTTCATTTACGCTAATTAAATTTTTACAATAATTATTTAGTTTGCTTCCTATAAATACCATCCCAAAATCTTGTAAATTTGCATCATAAAACGCTCTAAGTGCTAACTCTTGATTTTTCCTATCACAATAGTTACCAACATAAATAAAATACTTTTTCTTCTCGTTAATATTTATGTCTTCAAAAAATACATCATCACATGCATTCTCTATAACGTAATTTTTCTTATATCCTCTTTTTGAAAAATACTGGTAACTGTTATCATTTTTAAAAAGATGAGTTATAGCATCAAATTCTTTTATTTGATTAAAATGTACTGTATAAAAATATTTCCATCTTATATTTCTAAATACAGTTTTTAATAATTTTTTTAAATTCTTAAAATCTGATATATGTAGTTTAAAGTCTGGCATTCCATGAAGATATAAGATTTTTCTACATGCTATCTTTGGTAAAATATCTAACAACCAATCTGCTGAAAATGATTGTAAACAAACTGCCACCAAAGCATCCGCTTCTTTCGCCTTTTCTAAAACTAATTCTTGATATTGCTTTTTATTTCCTTTATGCCAATAATATATGTTATATGCATCTATTCGCAGTATTTCTACTCCATTATGCACCTCTCGATTAGTTTGTCCATCAATTTTAGAAGTAATAACTGTTACTTTGTGACCTTTTTTTGCTAATTCTTCTGCATGGTATTGAGTTACCAATTGTACACCATCTGTTTTAGGATAATATGTAGCCACTGTAAAAATAATGTTCATACATTTTCCCTCTCAATTCTATTAAATTTAGAAACGCCTTTATGCACTTTAATCCATATCATTTTTTGTTTAATTGTTTTATTTAATACAGAAACTATTTTTCTTTTATTTATTTTTCTTTTTTCAGTTTTATCTACTTCTTCACTTATAAACATATTTTTTTCTTCAATTTCTTTAAGCGTAAATTCTTCTTGTAAACGATTTTCTAAAGATTTAGCAGACAAATACACATTTGATTTCTCAATATATTCTTTACTAGCATTATTTTTTGGTTTCTTTCCTGAAAAATGTAAATAAGCAAATTCTTCAATTTGCACTTCTTTTTCGCCACTTACTCTTAAAACTTTTCCATCTTTCCAAACAAAAAACTCTTTTTCCGATACTGTACCAGCTATTTTAAATCTACTGTATAATGGTGAGGCATTTGCAACCTTTAAATTTTTATATTGTTTTACCTGTTTTCTATGTGCAATTAAATCCATACCAGACATTTCATCAAAACTATAATTATTATCGTTAATAAATACTGTTTTATATTGAAAAGTACCACCTTTTTGCATAAATAAATTATTCATTTTCTCATTATTTCTATAAATCATCAAATGACCATATTTACCAATTAAATCATATTTATCTAAAATTTCATTTGTAATAAATTTACTAATATTTCCCCATATTAAGTCAATATCACAACAACCCCAGAATTCATATCCATCTAGTTCCTTTTGAAATGCTTTTCCATATACAGGTTTATAATCGCATAACTTATATGGTGTTTCTAATGAAACTTCAAATCCTAAAACATTTGAAAAATGTTTTTTTAATTCGTTAAAACCAATATTTAATATAGTAACATTTGAAGGCAATTCACCTAGTTTAATATCTGTTACAATCATAAAATCGATATTTGAGTTTAATTCACAAGACTTTAGCCATACATTCATCCATTCAGGAAACTTGCCATAATAACATACTATTAATTTAATACGATTCATTTATTAAATACTCCTTTCATTTATATATCTAATTTTTTTCTATAAAAGTAGCATTTATTTCTTTCAAGTATTCATTAATAACAATTTTACGATCAAATTCTTTCTCAACTTTTTTTCTAGCATTTAACCCTAATTGTTTTTTTTCTAAATAACCTAAATTAATAAATTCTTCTATCTTTTCTATTAAATCTTTTGAATCCTTTTGATTAACAATAAATCCATTAACTCCATCATCTACAATTTCTCTACAACCACTTCTATTTGTAGTAATAATTGGTCTAGCAGATGCGCAACTCTCTAATAAAACATTACTCATTCCTTCTGGATAATATGTAGGATGAACTGTACAGTGAACGTTTTTCAATACTTCTCTTACATCTTCTACTAATCCATGATACTTAATAATATTTTTCTCCTGTAAATCAGACAAAATAGATTCATATTCTTCTTCACAAAAACCGCAAATATGAAAACGTGTATTTGGATATTTTGACGTAATATATTTAGCGGCATCTAAATATTGATCTATTCCCTTCTCCCTCATTACTCTAGAAATGAATACAAATTCAATTGTTCCTTCATTAGGATATTCAAGGGGAGCATAATAATTTAAATTAACTCCTGATCCTGGAATGAGAACATTGTTTTTTACATTTATATTATTATTAATAAAAAACTGTTTATTTTCTTCATTTTGAAAAAAAACAGTTGTCATATTTTTTGATGCTAATTTATATAAAGTAAGTGTTATTTTTTGAATAATACCTGGATTTTCAACTGCGCTTCCTAATCCAGTAATATTAGATAACACCTTGATTTTACCTTTAGAAGCTAACGCTCCATAAATATTAGGTTTAATAGTGTATGTTAGAATAACATCAGGTTTAACTTCTTTAATAATTTTTCTATATTTCTTATAAAGTTTTATATCACTAAATGGATTCTTACCTCGTCTATCTATGTCAGTATCTATAAATTTACATCCCATATCACATAGATTATCTACAAAAGAACCATAAGGTAAAGAAATATATACCGTATATTTTTTTAATAGTTCTTCTACAAGTTCTTTTCTAAATTTATACAATCCAACATCATTATTAGCTAGTATTAATACTTTCTTCATCATTTCACCTTCCTCACTGGTGAACCAACATAGGTTCCTTTTTCAATAAGATCTTTTATAACTACAGAACCTGCTCCAATGATTACATTTTCAGTAACGCTCTTTCCTTGAATGATTTTTGTCCCAGTTCCAAGTTCTGAATAATTACCTACTTCAACATTTCCTGAAATATTGACCGATGGATAAACAGTTACAAAATCATGAAGTATGACATCATGACCCACTGTACAATCCAAATTGATATGATTAAAATTTCCTAATGTAATATTTACTGTCAAAATTGATTGAGTACAGATTATATTACCCATCCCCATTTCATTTGTATTAGATAGTCTTACATCTTTAGCTATAATATTTGGAAATTTAATGTTTTTATTTTCTTTTAATTGTTCATAGATTTTATAGCGAATTGTTGGATTCCCTATTGCTATTACTACATTCGTTTCTTCTTTTTGATCAATTAAAAATGATATTCCTCCAACAACAGGGATATCATTTATTTTTTTATCTTGTATTTCTTTGTTATCATCAACAAATCCAATAACATTAAATTCATCTAATTCTTCTATTAACCAAGCAACTTCTCTTCCAAATCCAGAAGCACCAATAATATAAATATCTTTCATTATGAATCCTCACCTACAATATAGACATAGTTTGTTGTTGCAGAACCTCCAAGATTCAGCATCATTGCATTCTTGACATTTTTCACTTGATATTTACCTGCCAGTGAAGATACCTGTTTATATAAATCAAGCATCATCCTTACTCCAGTAGCTCCTACAGGATGTCCACAGCCAATGAGTCCACCACTTGGATTGATTGGTTTATCCCCATTAAAAGAAATAAGTCCTCTTTCTACTGCTTCATATTCTTTTCCTGGTTCAGTTAATCCAAAACAAGAAATAGCAGCATATTCACTAGATGCAAAACAGTCATGTGTTTCAAATACATCAATATCATCTACTGTCAAATCAGCTCTTCTATAAGCATCTAAACATGCTTGTCTTGTCCAAGGTAAAACGTACTCGCTTCTTTTAGAATCTTCTACCTTTCTATCAAATAACATAGGTGCTACTCTATGTCCAAATCCTTTGATGACAGGTTTATTTTGATATTTTCTTTCTTCCTTGAATTTTTTAGAAGACAAAATAATAGTTGCTGCCCCATCTGTTACTTGTGAACAGTCAGTTAATGCAAGTTTCCCACCAATGATTGGATTTGTTACTGTATTTCTTTGTACAACTTGTTTTTCATCAATATACCATCCTCTGGTCTGTGCATTCGAATTATTTTTTGCATTAGAATAATTAATATAGGATATTTTCCCTAATGCATTCATAAATCTTTCTTCATCTAGATTATATTTATCAAGCATCGTATCTGCCAGTCTAGCAAAAAGCTTTGGAAATGGAAAATCTATATTCTTTCCCTCTTCTTCAAAATAAGCAGCTTTTCCTAAAAAGCTTCCACCTATTTTTGAATCAACCGTTTTCATCATTTCAAATCCAACAACAATTGCTACATCGTATGTTTTATCTCTAATTTTGCTGCATGCCGCATCAATAGCTACAGACCCAGAAGCACATGCTGCTTCAAATCTTCCTGAAGGTACTCCATAAAAACATGGATCAACTTCTGTCAATAAGGCACCAAGATGTCCTTGATTAATATAGTTCTCTGCAATAAAATTTCCTACAAAAATAGCAATTCTGTTTTCTTTGTTCAACTCAATAACATCTTCTTTTGTAAGATTAACATCTTTCAAAGCATCAAAGATATTTTCTCTAAGTAAGGCAATGACATTCTTACCTTCCTTAGACCAATTTCTTTGAAAGTCTGTTTGTGAGCCACCTAATATATATACTTTTTCCATTGTGACCTCCTAATATCTTGCCTTCAGATATGATCTGTAATCATATTTTGAATGTTCAGGCAATTTATCTGTAATTTCTTTATCCATTATGATATTGATATACCTTTCATCTAGATATTTCTTTGAAAGATCTTGTACATGATTTAACCCGCCAAAAAGATCAATCATTGCAATTGGTGGAAGCCATGAAAATCCTGTTGCCATTGCATCATCACATGATTCAATATTATTAGATACTTCATTAGAAATCTTTAGTGAATAAATGATATATTTAAGAAGCATTTTCTTGCATAGAATTGCTTCTTGACTTTCATCATCAACTAATAATGAAATTGCCTTTTCATAATCTCCAACTTTTATACAGTTGATCATTTCATTTGAAAAATAGAAATTATAATTGTTTTTCAATCTATAATTTCCTTGTTTTACATCATAAACAAATGTAAGGTTTCTATCTTTATCTTTATAAAATAATCCTTTATTAGTCTTTCTTCCTAAATCTCCTTTTAAAACTAATTCATTAAGAAAATTTGTTGATTTAAAACTGTCATTGAATTCATCATCAACTTCCTGACAAATATAATCTAAGATTGATTTTGTTACATCCAAACCAACAAAATCAGCTGTTGTTAATGGTGCCATTGTCCTTCCTGTAAATGCACCTAAAATAGAATCAATATAATCTATTCCACCTTCATCCTTATACTGCTCTGCTAACAATAATGCTTCATTGATAAAAAAGAAGCCTATACGGTTCCCCAAAAATGACGGCTTATCTTTCACTTCAACAACTGTTCTATCTAACTGATTAGATAGATATTCTTTAAGTTTACTTGCCAACACGTGTTGACTTTCATCATGGACAATCAACTCACATAACGTTAAGCTATAAGGTGGGTTGAACATGTGAATGCCAAAAAATCGTTTTCTTTTATCACCAAATGATTCAGCTAATTTTTTTATACTTAGACCTGATGTACCAGTTGAAATAATAACATCCTCTTTCAAATAAGATTTTATTTTAGAATACATTTCTTCCTTGATTTTAAAATCTTCTGTTAGAGATTCAAAAATCAAATCGGATTGTGGGATTATCTGATCAAGTTCATCATATGTAGCAGGTACAAGCTTCTCCTTAATGGATTCAGCTCTAATTGATTTATATGCTTGAACAATTGCTTTATTGGCTTTATCTCTATTTCTACATACCATATATACTTTGGCATGTCCAAAGGAAGCAAAGATTGCTGCGACATTTCTTCCCATCGTTCCATTGGCACCAAGTACTGTTACTGTTTTAATATTCATTTACTCACTACTCCCTCTGAATTCTTCCATGGTTGCTGATGTTTCAGATGAAATTCCTTCTCTGCATAAAACAGTCTTAACTGTTTTAAAGATGATCTTTACATCTAATAGAAATGTAATATGATTAACATAATAAACATCCAGATCAAACTTTTCTTCCCAGCTGATGGCATTTCTTCCATTACATTGTGCCCATCCTGTAAATCCTGGTCTGACATCATGTCTATGTTTTTGATGTTCATTATATCTAGGAAGATACTTAACTAATAATGGTCTAGGACCTACGATTGACATATCTCCTTTTAAGATATTAAAAAGCTCTGGAAGTTCATCCAAACTTGTTGATCTTAATAGTTTTCCAAATCTTGTAAGTCTGATTTCATCAGGAAGAAGGTTCCCTTCTTCATCTTTTTCATCAGTCATTGTTCTAAACTTATAAAGTGTAAATATCTTTTCATTCTTTCCAGGTCTTTCCTGTTTGAAGATAACTGGTGAACCCAGTTTACTTCTTACTAGAAATGCTGTTATTAAAAGAACTGGACTTAATACAACGATTGCTAATAAAGATAATATAAAATCAAAGAATCTCTTAAAAAAATGTCTATACATTATTCAAAACAGCTCCTAATCATTTCAATAATCATATCTTGTTGTTCTACTGTCATCTTGTTATCTGAAGGTAAACATAATCCTCTTTGGAAGATATCCATTCCTACATCCAATGGTCTACCATCTTTTCCAAGTGTTCCTCCTTGAATATAGGCATTTGTCTTAGCTCTTCCATCTCCTTCTCTAGTAATAAAGATATGGTTTCTATAGATGGGTTGCATATGCATTGGTTTCCAGATTGGTCTTCCTTCAGCATTATATTTAAATAATGTATCCAGTATTTCAAGTGGACACGATTTACCTTCTTCACTTACATATAGATATTCCTGTTCACTTCTGACTTGTTTACACATAGCTTCTTCATCAATCAAAATACATGATAACCAATAGTTAGGATTTGTATTTTCTTCATCTACTGGATTCATTTGTAAAGGTAGATCCTTTAATCCTTCTTTATATCTTTCATAGATAGCTTTCTTTTGAGCAATATGTTCATCTAAATATTTATATTGTCCTCTAACTACACCAGCAATCACATTAGACATACGATAGTTATATCCTAATTCTTCATGTTGATACCATGGTGCACTTTCTCTTGATTGTGTTGACCATTTTCTTACCTTATTAGCCATTTCTAGATCATCAGTGAGGAACATTCCTCCTGATGATCCTGTAATGATCTTATTTCCATTAAAGGAAATAGCATTATAATCACCTAATTGACCACAAGGTTTTCCTTTATATGTAGCTCCTAATGCTTCTGCAGCATCTTCGATAATAACAGCGTTATGTCTGTCACAGATTTCTTTGATCTCATCCCACTTACATGGTGTTCCATATAAATGAACAAGTACGACTACTTTTACTTCTGGATACATTTCAAATGCTTTTTCCAATGCTTTAGGATCCATATTCCATGTTTCATATTCACTGTCAATAAAAACTGGAACGCCACCTTCATAGACAACAGGATTAACTGTCGCATCAAAAGTCATATCACTGCAGAATACCTTATCACCTGGTTTAACACCAGCAGCTTTTACAGCAAGATGTAAAGCTGCTGTACCTGCTGATAAAGCTACTGCATATTTACAACCTACTTTTTCACAGGTGATCTTTTCTACTTCATTGATATTTTTACCAACAGTAGACATCCAATTAGTATCATATGCTTCTTTGACATATTTCATTTCTTCACCATGCATTGTTGGTGAAGATAACCAAACTTTATTTTCAAAAGCTTTAAAGTTCATTAAAATTCCCCCTCTATATTTTTATATACGAAAAAAGGCATAACGAATGTTATACTTTTGGATGATATGTAGGCACGATATCTTTAATAAGATGCCTGATATCATTCGTTTCTTCATATGCCTCTTTCTTTAAATGGATTAGTTTTTCTAAAAATACATCTTCATCCATTTCTATTGGTTTTCCAATATGAATCAAATGATTAGGTGTATCTTGTAATCCTTCTTCCTTCATTAACAGTTCTTCATATAGTTTTTCTCCTGGTCTTAATCCTGTATATTCGATTTTGATATCGATATCAGGTTCATAACCAGAAAGCTTGATAAGATTTCTAGCCATATCAGCAATCTTAACTGGTTTCCCCATATCTAAGATAAATATCTCTCCACCTTTAGCGTAGGCTCCTGCTTGTAAGACAAGAGATACTGCCTCAGGAATCGTCATAAAATATCTGATGATATCAGGGTGAGTAACTGTTACTGGACCACCATTTTTGATTTGTTTTTTAAATAATGGAATGACTGATCCATTAGAACCAAGTACATTTCCAAAACGGACAGCAACATATTCTGTATCTGAACGATCATTTCACACATACGTTTTGTTGCTCCCATAACGTTTGTTGGATTGACTGCTTTATCTGTTGAAATTAAAATAAATCTCTTTGTTTTATATTTATCTGCTGCTCTTGCAACATTGAGCGTTCCAAATACATTGTTCTTAACTGCTTCATTTGGACTGTCTTCCATCAATGGCACATGCTTATGTGCTACAGCATGATAAACAATATCAGGATGATATTGTTTAAACAGTTCATCTATCTTTTTAGTATTTCTTACAGATGCTATTAATGTTTCTAAATTCAATTCTGGATAGTCATGTTTCAATTCAAGCTGAATATCATAGGCATTGTTTTCATAAATATCGACAATGATAAGTTGTTTAGGTTTAGCAGCAGCTATTTGTCTGCATAGTTCACTTCCAATAGAACCTCCACCACCTGTCACCATTACGACCTTATCAGTAACATAGCCCATGATTTCTTCTAAATTGACTTCTATTGGTTCTCTGCCTAACAAGTCTTTAATTTCTACTTCTTTAAAATCAGATAGATGGACATCTCCATTTAACATCTGATAGATTCCTGGAAGCTTTTTAATCTTACATTTTGTTTCTTTACAGATATTTAAGATATCAGCCAATTCTTTTTCATCAGCTGATGGCATTGCTACAAGGATTTCATCTATCTTATATTCCTTTGAGGCTTCAATAATTTTATCTCTACTACCAACGATTGGAACATTATGTAAAGAACGTTGATGCTTTTCAACATTGTCATCTATAAAACAGATGACTTCTTTATAGACTTGAGGAGCTGTAGCTATCTCACGATAGATCTTTTCACCAGCTGAACCAGCTCCAATAATCATTACTTTCTCCAAATCTCTTTTTGCTTTACCTTTGTTACTATAGAATCTTAAAAGTCGGTAACTGAAACGACTTCCTCCCACACACATTGTAAGCAATAAAAAATAAATAATATAACATGATCTAGGTAATCTGTTTTGTGTCAATTCATACAAAACTACATTGATTACACTAGAACTTAGAGTCGCTAATAATATATTTTTTCATTCTACAATCGATGCAAACTGCCATAAGCTGTGATAGAGCTTATTAATCATAAAAATTACTAGTCCAATAAGGATAACAAAAATCATCATTGCATTCATATGTGACAAGTATTCCATTTCAACATGACCATTGAATCTTAGAATCAATGAGCCATAAGAAGCTATTAGAAAACTTACAACATCTATGACAACAAGTATCATCTGTCTCATTGTCATTCTTTTATCTTTCAATTTATCCCCTCCAAAATAAAAAAAGAATATAGTTTACCTGTCTAATAAGTATTTATATTAGACTGGTAGACTATATTCAAATAATTGTATAGGCGGCTCTCCCTACGCTATACTTTACTATTTTGCATTTCAATTCCTGCTTTTAATTTCTTATTTAGAAACTGTATATTTAATACAGCTTCATGACTTTTCTTATCAACTGAGACAATATGTTTCTCTAACTTCTTTAATGGTCCCTCTATTACAACAGTTTTTCCATTAACCTTATATCCTTTAGACATTCTCAATAGATACTCATCATCTAATAAATTATCTAACAGATATATTTCTTCTTGTGTAAGAGCAGAAACCTCATCTTTTTTAAGTTCTCTAATAATGCCATCCCTTTGTTCATTCATTAATAACAGAAATGTATCAAACTCTATTTGATTCATTTTTGTTTTAATGAAAAGGTATCCTGGAAACATATTAATCAAAACAATCATATCTTTAGATCTTATATATCTTTCCATCTTAGGAATAAATGCTTCAATTCCCTCTTTAGAATTAAACACCTGATACAACATATCTATCTTCAAACTTTGACAAAACAAAACGTAATAATTCATTATGCCTTCCTTTTTAAAGCCTGATGCTTTAAACACTGAAATATACTTTCATAATCATCACAAATCTTCATTTGATCAATCATATATATTTCACTGTCTTTAGCTATCTCTTCTAACTCTTGTATTGCTAGATCTAACATATCCGCTAATAACTCTTGATGTTCTTCCATCTTTTCTTTTTTCCCTTTATCCATAGGATCATATACACTTGTAAATACAGCCATGAAACTATCTCCTTTTGTCTATTTATAAAGTATTGAAACAAAAGCAGAAGTTTCAATACTTTGTAGACATCATAAAAACCATAGATTTATCAATTCTATGGTTATATTGGGGCTTGCATTTTATTTATTTGTTCTTTTTTAAAATCAAAAGAAATATGTACATAACGATTAAGTGTAATATTAACATTTGCATGTCCTAATGTTTCGCTTACTGTTTTAATATCAATTCCTTTTTTTATACAGTTCGTCGCAAAGGTATGTCTTAAGGTATGAAATGTAGCATCTATTTCTTTATTTTCACAGAGTTTTGTAAAAGCTCTTTGAATTGTTCTAGGATCTATTGTTATTTGTCTATTTGAAAGAATAAAGTTTTCATCTTGCTTTTCAAATAAATCATAATGTTCTTTCAAATAGACAACTAAAAAATCAGCAATAACAATATTTCTAATAGAACTATTAGATTTAGGTTCTAGTACATAAAGTTGTGTTTTTTTACTATGATCATCGCTTTTTAATCTTTGGACTGTTTTATTAATATTGATTGTACCATGTTCTAAATCAATATCTTTCCATTTTAAAGCACATATTTCACCTATTCTAAGTCCAGCATATAAACCTAATGCAATTGCTAGTGAGAGTTTATTTTTATGTCTTATACAGTAATCCCATAGTTTTATTTCATTTTCTTTATTAAGTGGATCTTTTGTTTTTGTTTTTTGACTAAATTTGATTAAATCGAAATCTAAATGTTTAAGTTGATGTGTTTGTTCTCCATATTTACAAATAGATTTTAAAACACATCTAATAGAATTAATCATACTTGTAGATAAATTCATTATATTGATTAAATAATCAATATAATGAATGATCTTCATTTCTGTGAGTTCTTCTATGGGGTTATCTTTTAAAAAGGTATTGAGATGTTTATTAATAATATTTTCATATTTACAATAACTAGAATATTTAACTGAAATCTTTTTAATTAATAACCATTCTTCTTGAATTGTAAGTTTGTTTTCTTCCATGTTTGTTTTCCTCTTTTTCTTAAAATAATTTACTGAACGGACGTTTTTTTTACTCAACGACATTGTGAATATAAATCCAAGATAAAATATAAAGAAAAGAGGAAAAAATTGGCTAATTATGTTTCTTTTAAAAACTATTTGTGGTATAGTCGAAGTCGTAGAATTGATAAATCTATGGTTTTTAAGTACTTAAAAAGGAGAAACATTTTGTGTGTTTCTCCTTTTATATATGATTATTCATCTCCAAATGAGATACCAATTGCTTTAGCTGCTTTAACAAGTTCACCATTTGGATCAACATGTTTTT
>ERZ791931.1254-NODE-1254-length-20249-cov-11.584728_pt1 | contig 20249 bp, 17 predicted proteins | sample MGYA00510127_ERZ791931 | MGnify/ENA primary metagenome ERZ791931 (study PRJEB30046, sample SAMN00792067) | human gut metagenome | study: EMG produced TPA metagenomics assembly of the A metagenome-wide association study of gut microbiota in type 2... | reverse complement strand
GCAAGTTCCTCCGCTACGGAGGCCGCCACTACATCGCCATCGAAATGCCCCAAAGTACCGCCCTGCTCAAAGTGAGCTACACCTGGTGCGAAACCATCGAAGATACAGAATGAAGGAAAAATGCCACAGAAAAGCAACGATATGCCCACCAATACTATAAGCAACTTTTCTCAGATTCTGGCATGAAGTGCCTGACTGTGGCATTCACATAACATAGTAACATCCATTATTAATTGACAAAATGATTATTGCCGTAGATTTCGACGGAACCATCGTCGAGCACAAGTATCCTTCCATCGGGAAGGAAATTCCTTTTGCCATCGAGACATTAAAAAAACTGCAGGCCGAACGCCATAAACTGATACTATGGAGTGTACGCGAAGGCCGCCTGCTGGACGAGGCTGTACAGTTCTGCCATGAACGCGGACTGGATTTTTATGCCATCAACCGCGATTACCCCGAAGAAGAAAAAGGGCAGAACAATCACTACTCGCGCAAACTGAAAGCAGACCTCTTCATCGACGACCGCAACCTGGGCGGACTGCCGGACTGGGGAACCATTTACGAAATGGTACACCAGAAGCTTTCTTATGAAGACCTGATGCGCAAGTACGAACAGGAGTACGAACCCGAAAAGCCGAAAGGCTTTTTTGCCCGGCTGATGGGAAAATAACCGAATAAAAAATCTGCAAACATACATTTATCTTATGAAATTCAAAGCATTCACACTGATACTGGTACTTCTGGCAGGGCTGTCGGGATGTACCTCCTACAAAAACGTTCCTTACCTGCAAGATCCGGAAGCCGTAAACCAGTACGGAAAGGAAATTCCGCTCTACGATGCCAAGATCATGCCTAAAGACCTGCTCAGCATCACGGTAAATACTACCGACCCGCAGGCAGCAGCTCCTTTCAACCTGACCGTACAGACTCCGATGAACGCAGCACTGACCAATATCAATACCACCACGCAGCCTACGCTGCAGCAGTATCTGGTAAACAACGACGGCGAGATAGACTTCCCTGTACTGGGACGCCTCAAGGTGGGCGGACTTACCAAAAACCAGGCGGAAGACCTGATACGCGAAGGTCTGAAACCCTACCTTAAGGAAGCACCTATCGTGACCGTACGTATGGCCAACTACAAGATTTCCGTACTGGGCGAAGTAAACCGTCCGGGAACCTTCACCGTGAGCAACGAAAAGGTAAACGTGCTCGAAGCCCTCGCCATGGCAGGCGACATGACCGTATACGGTGTACGCGACAATGTAAAGCTGATCCGTGAGGATGCTACCGGCAAGCGCGAAATCATGCTGCTCGACCTGACCAAGAGCGACCTTATCCTGTCGCCCTACTTCTACCTGCAGCAGAACGACATCCTGTACGTCACTCCTAACAAGACCAAGGCGAAGAACTCCGACATCGGTAACACAACCACTACCGTCATCTCGGCCACTTCCATTCTGGTATCCATTGCCAGCCTGATTGTCAACATCCTGCGATAAATATTTTCCTTTAAACATTCAAAGAATATACAGCAAACATTATGATAGAAGAACAGAACCTGAACAACGAACAGCAGCACGAAGAGAGCATCAACCTCTATGCCATCTTCTTCAAATACCTTGCCTACTGGCCCTGGTTTGTGGCAAGCGTCATCGTCTGCCTCATCCTCGCCTTTGTGTACCTGCGCTATCAGGCACCGGTGTATAACGTAACTTCCGCCGTCCTAATCAAGGAAGACGACTCCAGCAAGCGCGGCATGGGAGCAGCATCCGGAGCACTCGAGGCCATGCAGAGCCTGGGCGGACTCTCCATGAGCAACAACTTCGACAATGAGGTGGAAATCCTGAAAAGCCGCACCCTGATCCGCAAGGTAATCACTCAGTTGGGGCTTTACACTACTATGGCAAAGGACCGCATGCTGGGCTACGACATTCCGTTGTACCAGAGTTCTCCTATCAACGTATTCATGTCACCCGAAGAGGCGGAAAAGCTGGAAGGTAGTGCACGCCTGAAGCTGAGCTACAGCCCCGAAGGTAAACTGTATGTCAAGGTACGCTATACCCTCGATGAGGAAGAACAGGAAGCGGAAAAGACCTTCGACAAGCTTCCTGCCGTATTCCCCACCCCAGCGGGCGTGTTCAGCTTTACGGCAAACGATTCCATCCTGAACGAATGGAAGGCTAAGGAAAGCGGCGATATCCGCCTGGCAGCTTATGTAGGTGCTCCTACCGCGGTAGCAAAGTCATACGGTGAAAACCTATTGGTAGAAGCAACCTCAAAAACCACTACCATCGCCCAGATAGCCGTTAAAAATACCAACAGGCAGCGTGCTGCCGACTTTATCAACTGCCTGGTAGCCTTCTACAACCAGGATGCCAACGACGAGAAGAACGAAGTGGCGCAGAAGACGGCCGACTTCATCGAAGACCGTATCGGCATCATCAATCAGGAACTGGGCAGCACCGAAACCCAACTGGCGGACTTCAAGCAGAAATCGGGACTGACCGACCTGACCAGCGATGCCCAGCTTGCCCTGCAGGAAAACTCCAAATACGAACAGCTGCGCATCGAAAACCAGACCCAGATACGTCTGGTAGAATTCCTGCGCGACTATATCAACAATCCTGCCAACGAACAGGAAGTCATTCCTGCCAATGTAGGCTTGCAGGACCAGAACCTGAGTTCGGTCATCGACCAGTATAACACCATGCTCATCGAGCGCAAGCGGCTGCTCCGTACCTCGAGTGAGAACAACCCTGCCGTAGTAAACATGAATACCGGCATCGAGGCCATGCGCCACAACGTGCAGACCACGGTAGCCAGCGTACTGAAAGGGCTCCAGATTACCCGCAGTGACATCGACCGTCAGGCACGCAAGTTCGAAGGCCGCATCAGCAGCGCACCTCAGCAGGAAAAAGAATTCCTTAACATCTCCCGCCAGCAGGAAATCAAGGCACAGCTCTACATCATGCTGCTGCAGAAGCGTGAAGAAAATGCCATCACGCTGGCAGCCACCGCTACCAACGGACGCATCATCGAGGAAGCACAGGCAGACAAATATCCGGTATCTCCGAAAAAGAAAATCGTCGCCCTTGCCGCCCTTATCTTCGGACTAGGCATTCCGGTGGGTATTGTCTACCTGCGCGACCTGCTGAAGTACAAGATTGAAAACCGGGAAGACGTGGAAAAACTGACCGACGTATCCATTCTGGCAGAACTGCCCCGTTGCAAGAAACCGGAGCACGGTGCCATTGTGGTGCGCGAGAACAAGAACGACATCATGGAAGAGACCTTCCGCGGCCTGCGTACCAACCTGCTCTTCATGCTGGGCAAGACCGACAAGGTCATCCTCTTCTCTTCTACCCAGCCGGGCGAAGGAAAATCATTTGTAACCGGAAATACCGCCGTGAGTCTCGCCTACCTGGGCAAGAAAGTCATCGTAGTAGGTATGGATATCCGTAAGCCCGGTCTGAACAAGGTATTCAACCTGAGCCGCCGTGCCGAAGGTATCACCAACTACCTGAGCGATCCTGAGCATGTGAAGCTGACCGATATGATTCAGCGCTCGGACATCAGCCCTAACCTCGACATCCTACCGGGCGAACCGGTGCCTCCCAACCCGACCGAGCTGGTGGCACGTAGCGTACTGGAAGATGCCATCAACCAGTTGAAAGAATTATATGACTATATTATCCTTGATACCGCTCCTATCGGTATGGTGACCGATACCGCCATCATCGGCCGTGTAGCGGATATCTGCGTATACGTATGTCGTGCCGACGTAACCCCGAAAGCCGGCTACCGCTACATCAACGTGCTGCGCGACGAACATAAGTTCCCGAAACTGGCGACCGTGATCAACGACATCGACATGAGCAAGCGCAAAAACAGCTACGGCTATGGTTATGGTGCCAAGTATGGTTATGGCAAGGGATATGGATATGGTTATGGCTACGGATATGGATTCGATAGTCAAAACAATAATAAGAACCAACAGAAAAAGTAAGGCAAAGAGTTGCTTTATTATCCACAGGAGGTACGAACATAAACACAAATTTGATTAACAGAAACCGTACTTTCCTGTGGTAATTTAGAAAAAATACTACTTCGATAAACGCCCAATATTGACATATTCCCTAAAAGAATACAAGATATGATTTATGTTGCTGTAACAAAAACTATTTAATATGTATAACAGCAGTAATTTTGAATTATTCAGGGAAGCGAGAAAAAAAGGAAATCAATTTACTTTTCAGAGCGAAAGAATAATCAAGGATTAAAGGCTGTTCATCCGTTACAAGATGGAAGAAATGCCAAGGAAGAATATGCTACAAGGATACAAGACATCAAATATAACAGTACAAATAGCAGCCGCATGGCAAATGTATCGGGCCTATCATACGCTGCTGTAAACGTACCGCATGAACAGAGTGTTTAGAAAAAATTCTTCCACGAAATTGTCAAAGGAAGAAAAGATTATAAAAATCTGCTGCCTATGACTATCGGCATCAATACTAACAAATATTAATAATCACGTTCAACTTTTGATTTTTAATAGGGAAGCGCTGAAAAGCGGATTTCCCTATACCTCACGTCAAAATTGGACACTAAGAGAACTGAAAATGTCATCTGTAAAAAAAGATTTAATAACAGGAGCTGCATTTACAGCTATCGCAAAATATTCCGGTTTAGTTGTTCAACTAGTAATCACAGCTATTCTAGCCAGACTAATATCCCCAAGTGATTTTGGAATTGTAGCTATTGCTACCGTCTTTATCTTTTTCTTTAACATTCTTTCTGATATAGGCATAGGTCCTGCTATCATTCAAAATAAAGCACTTAATAATGCTGATGTGAACAATATTTTTTCATTAACAGTATACTTAGGAATAATCTCTTCTACGATATTTTTTATTGCCTCATGGGGAATAGCAAGTATATATGCTGTACCTCAACTAAAAAGCATCTGTCAATTACTCTGTATTCCAATATTGTTTTATAGCCTAAATATAGTTCCAAACGCTCTTCTTCTAAAAGAAAAAAAATTCAAATTTATAGCAATAAGAACACTCATATCCCAAATTGTTAGTGGAGCTATAGCCGTTATCTGTGCCTTTTGTGGTTGGAGGATTTATGCTCTACTTGTAAATCCAATCTTATCAAGTATTATTATTTTTATATTGAGTTATAAAGTTAAGCCACAAACTTTTGTAGTTAAAATAAAAAAAGATTCAATTCTAAAAATATTTTCATTTTCAATATATCAATTTCTATTTAATATACTCAATTATTTTTCTCGAAACCTTGATAAATTACTCATTGGAAGATTTTTAGGCATGACACCTTTAGGTTATTATGATAAATCATATAGATTAATGATGCTACCTTTACAGAATATTATATTTGTAATAAATCCTGTATTTCAACCTATATTTTCAGAATTTCAGGATAATATACCTAAACTAAGAGAATATTATCTAAAAATATTAAGACTACTATCTTGGTTGGCATTCCCAATTTCCATTTTAATTTTTTTTATATCCAAAGAGTTAATCCTATGTTTTTTTGGTGAGCAATGGAAAAATGCTATTCCTGTATTTCAGATTCTATCATTAACTATATGCATGCAAATCTTAATTTCAACAACTGGTGCAATATATCAATCAGTAAATGCAACTAAAGAGTTATTTATATCTGGCTTGTGGGGAGCAATATATCTTATCTTTGGATTTAGTATACCAATTATATGTTACAAAACAATCGAAGCTGTTGCCATAGGATATGTTCTAGCCCAAATAGCAAATTTCATTCAATGTTTCTATTTACTTTTAAAAAAAATAAATTATAGTTTTTATGATTTCCTTAAAAATCTAGTACATCCAATAATTATTAGTGGAATATTAGCAATTTTAATGTGGATAATCTTTAGCAATATAGAAATCACTAATAATATAATTTCACTTATTACAAAATCATTACTATTCTCTGTGTCATTATTAAGTTATTTAATATATATAAAAGTTATCAACCTCAAATCTATACGCAACTATATTTATAAAAGATGAAAATACTATTTGCATTTGACAATCCTGAATTTGCACTTAATCCATATGTGAATACGCTTATCATGGGATTAAAAAAGATAGATAATTCTTTAGATATACATTCTTCAATTACTGAATTTTGGAATACAGCAATAAGATATGACATAATCCATATAATGTGGCCAGATATGCTTTTAAAAGCTAACGGCAAGAAAAAATTTAATGCAATAGAATTAGAGAACAGATTAAGAGAACTTAAGAATAATGGCAGCCGCATTGTATCAACTTGTCATAATTTAGGTCCCCATTATAATAGTGACAAAGATTATATTCTTGCATATAATTTTGTATATAAAAACAGTTCTATCATTTTTCATTTAGGCGAGTATAGTTTAAGTCTATTCAATAAGCAATATCCGGCATCACAAAATGTATATGTACCACATCATATCTATGATACAATATATACAAAAATACCATCTCATAGTGAAGCCCAAAAAAAACTTCATTTATCTTCTAAGAATCAATATATATTATGTTTTGGAATGTTTAGATCAGATGATGAAAGGAACATGATAATAGAATTATCTAAGAAACTAAAAGGTAAAAATATAAAAATATTAGCTCCTACATTTTCTTATGTTGCAAAAAGAAAAAACATGTTTGCAGAATCCACCAGACTATTAAGATATATAAAATACTCGATTAAATACCCTAACATAATAAAAAAAATAGGACTTATTTCCAATGAAATGCTACCCTATTTTTGTAAAAGTTGCGATATTGCTCTAATTCAAAGAACACAAATATTAAATTCTGGGAATTTACCATTAAACTTTTATTTTGGAAATGTTGTTATTGGCCCCAATGTTGGAAATGTTGGAGCTATCCTTCAAGAAATGCATAATCCAACATTTGATATAAATGATATTAATACAAGCTTATATTCAGCTATCATGAAAGGACTTCAATTAGTTCAAATGAACATGGGGGAAGAAAATAAAAAATATGCATTAAAACATTTTTCCACAGATGCGATTTGTAATAGATTGTTAATTTATTATAATAAAATAATAAAATGATAAAATATACTATAATTATTCCACACCATAACATTCCTGAATTACTTAAAAGATGCATTGACAGTATTCCCAATAACCCAGAGATTCAAATAATAGTTGTCGATGACAATAGTAAAGATGGGGATAACTATTTAAAGAAATACTCATTTCTCAATAGAGATAATCTTTTATTCATTTCTACAAAAGAAGGAAGAGGTGCTGGGTATGCTAGAAACATAGGTTTATCCAAAGCAAGAGGAAAATGGTTATTGTTTGCAGATGCAGACGATTTCTTCACAAATAATTTTTTAGCCCTCATAGAAGAAAATTATAATTCAAAAGCTGATGTTATATTTTTTAATGTACGGAGTGTTTATTCTGATAATATCGCTCAAGAAGGAGAAAGAAATATAGCAAAACAAAAACTTTTTAATGAATATAAACAGACAGGTAATAAAGATAATTTTCGGTTACGATATTCTGAACCTTGGGGAAAAATGATAAAACATGATTTAATCTCAATAAATAATATAAAATTTGATGAGACTAGGGTCGCAAATGATTATTACTTTTCTGTTAAGGTAGGCTGCCTTGCACAAGAAATAAAAATAGTAGATAAACCCTTATATGTCATTACAGTTCGACGAGGCTCTTTAAGCTATTTATACGGAGATACCAAAGACAAGTTAATGACAAGAATTGAAGTAAGTGTTAGAGTTTATAAATTTATTACCAAAAGAGGTTTTAATGAAAATCCTATGCCCATACGAGGTCTTATGGTACTATTATTAAAACATTATCCATTTACATTTCTCTACAAATTAATAGAATTATCATTTAAAGGAATTCCCATCTATAAATTACTCTACCAAATGTTTTCTCCTAAATACCGAAAATCCAAATGACTGAAACTAACATACTCTATATTAACATAGCTTTGTATACTTGCTTCACTTTTTATTTTTACTTAAGATATGGATTTAAGAATTTAAGTACAATTGCTAGTGGTGCATATCTAGTTTGTTCAATTGTATCATTACTATATTACAATACCCCATTATTCCTCATATCTTTTTCTAACACAAATAAAATAAAATGGGAAGGAATGTTATGGCTTGCCATATTTAATTTTTTATCATGCAATTTACTAAGAGGATTTGGGTTTCAAGGAAACACAACTATTACCGGTTATAATGATACTTTTTTTAGAAGACTACAGAAATTTATCATTGTATTATCATTGATTACATTAATATTCCAACTTCCATCTGCCATCATGAACCTATTAACAGGGAATTTAAGTGATATTCGCAATGCAACCTATACAGATGGGGCACAAGTATCCAGTAATATTGTGGTAAATCTAATAGGACGAATCTTTGGAGGATTAAATGTATTTCTACTAATTATACCTGCATTCAATTATTTTGTATTACACAATTTCAAAAGAATAGACATATATTCTTTAATTATATATTTTTTATTATTTATCTGCACGATGGGTGCCTATGTCAGCCGCTCTATTATTGTTTTTAGGCTCATTGACTGTGTTATACTTTACATGCTCCTTATAAACTATATCAAATTCAAGAATTTAAAATACATTTTATTTTTAATTATTCCTATCGGATTTTTATTATCAAACATCTTTAGTGCAATTACTAGTTCTCGATTTGGTGATTCTGCATTCAATAAAACTGCTGAGATAGCAGCGAATTTAAGATACACAGGAGAAGCTCAAATTAACTTTATGTCCATGATGTATGATGAAACGACTAATAACGCTTATGGATATAGATCATTACCTTTATTTCGTAAAGCTTTTGGCCTAAATTACTTTGGACAATATGGAATAGCAAAAGAAGACAATCTAGAATATCTCGATAAAATACATCCCTATCCAAATTATATTTTTTACACCGCAGGGGGTGACATGTATTTAGACTGGGGAAAATATTTTCCGATAATAGCATTAGTTCTGCTAAATATTATATATTATAAAATAAAAAGAAAAGATAATTTCCAGCTATTATTATGGGAATATTTTATTTCATTTTTTGTGATATATGGAGTCTTTTATGCTAGCTATCAAAACGAATCAAGTAACTTTTTATTACTTTTCTTAATATATATATATTATAAATATTACAACAAAAAATTTGTCTTAACTCACAAAAGTATTGAATAATTAAATAATATCAGTAAGCATTCAATTTTGATGTATTGCCTCAAAGAATAAAAATATGACCTTCGCTGCTGTAACAAAAAATATTAAAAGTATGTACAGAAGCAGTGATTTCGAATCATTCTGTTAAGCTAGAGAAAAGGAAATTAATTTACTTTTCAAAGCGAAAGAATAATCAAGCATTAAAGGCTGTGTAAGCGTCCAATTTTGACGTATTGCTCCAAAGAATAAAAAATATGACCTTCGCTGCTGTAACAAAAAATATTAAAAGTATGTACAGAAGCAGTGATTTTGAATTATTCGGTTAAGCGAGAGAAAAGGAAATTAATTTACTTTTCAGAGCGAAAGAATAATCAAGCATTAAAGGCTGTTCATCCGCTACAAGGCGGAAGCAATGCCAAGGAAGAGTATGGTACAAGGATACAAGACATCAAATAGTACCGGTACAAGTAGAAGGACAACCGGAAACGGAGGCCAATCTCCCAAAGGAAGTATCCTCTTCTCCTACTCCGGAAAGAAAGGAGAATACGGAACCCTGTCCTGTAAGAATGATGATAGACATCCGTATGACAAACGGAATACGGATACAGCAACGAAACTTGACCTACCGGAACTTGAAAAGTCTGATAGAGAAACTGGAGGGACTATGCTGAATGTTACAGGAATGAACAGATTTTACTATCTGCGTAATTTTCATGATATGCGCTGTAAGTATGAACGGTATCCATCATTCACCAGCAGCTGAACCGAGAGCCACAGGAAGATGAAGTTTTCATTGTCATGTCCAAGGACAGGAGGAAAGTCCGTCTCTTCAGCTATGACAGGCGCTCGTTCAGCCTCTATGAGAAACGTTTCTGTGAAGGTTACAGGTTCATGCAGTTATGCCGTCAGGGAGATAAAACCATATACAGCATACAGTGGAAGGATGTAGTTGTGTTGTTACAAATTTCTGTAATTAATCAATTGAATATCAGGTAAATAATTATATAAAACATTTGTTTATGTCACTGAAAATGAGTATCTTTATGGTATAACAATAGGTGACATGGACGATCGTGAATTTGAAAAAATACTGGCTTCGGCCGAACAACTAAGGCTCCGCGAGAAACAAGCGGAGCCTTGGAGAGATCGTTATTCCGATATGAATTCCATGGAAAAATCAATGCTGCTTGACGAGCTTTTTGCCCAGCGTAAAGCGGATAAGGAAGAAAGGGACAGGCTTCTGGAAAAGCTGGACCGGATGACAGAGCAGCTGATGAATCTGAACGAAAGCTCACAAGCGCAAGTCAAGGTTATTGATGGGCTAAAACAGATGATAGCCAGTCGGGACATCCTAATAGAGAAACTCCAGAAGGAAAATGCAGCCCTGAAAGAGCAGAAGAAACAGGACAGAAAGAATCTGTACGGGTCTAAAAGCCAGAAGATTTCACGTAAGAAAAAAGAGGAAGCACCTTCTCATGAAGAGAACAAGGATGACTTTGACGGGACTTCAGGACCTTCATCCGTCTCCGCAAGTGACGAAGATGCTCTTTCACAAGCACCGGAGAAAAAAGAGGAAAGACCCTATCGCAAGGGGATGTCTTACAGGCGTATGAAGGCCGACAAGTCAGTATGTCACGATTCAGACTTCAGCCGGCTGCCGAAAGATGCCGTAATCATCAAGACCTTCTACAAGTATTCTTACCAGCAGATAAGCTATATATTGGAGCACAAATATCAGGTAATCCGTTACAAGCAGTCCGACGGTTACAACGCTTATATGTATATCGATAAAGAACTGGTAGACACGGAACATCTCTGCTGTCTGGCTCATGCACGTGCCAAATTTGTCTTATCTCCGACTCATCCTCCCCGTGGAGAACTCATGGACAAGGCTGTGAATTATCTTCAGTTTTTCTGGAAACAGCTCTTTGCCTATCTGAATGATGGGCGGTATGACATAGACAATTCAATAGCAGAACGTTTCATCCGTCCGCTGGCGGGGGAGCGCAAGAACTCGCTGTTCTTTGTTGGCAGCCGCATGGCAAATGTATCGGCAGCCTATCATACGCTGCTCTCAACATGCCGAATGAACGGGCTGTCTGCTCTGGAATATCTCAAGAAATTCTTCCACGAAATTGTCAAAGGGAGAAAGGATTATGAAAATATCCTGCCCATGACAATCGGAATTAATACTAACAAATATTAATAATCACGTTCAATTTTTGATTTTTTAATAGGAAACCGCTGAAAAGCGACTTTCACTATAACACACGTCAAAATTGGACGCTAACATTTAAATTTATGACTTTACGCACAGTGTTTAAACATTTATACGGTATAAATATTATTAAAACGATAATATTCAATTTTTATTATCTTTCACCTAAGGCAGCAATTCGTTTGCCTATATTTATCTACAAACGTACAAAACTACAAGAAATAAAAGGAAAAATTTCAATTGAGGTCCCAATTACAACTGGTATGCTAAAAATTGGACCACATTGTATAGGAACACAAGATTGTTTATATTCAAGAACAATATGGGAACTATCAGGATTATTAATAATCAAAGGAAAAGCAAGAATTGGAAGAGGATGTAAAATCAGTGTAGGGAAAGAAGCCATACTTACCTTCGGTAATAATTTAAATATATCAGGGAACAGTGAAATTATTTGTCAAAAGGAAATCACGTTCGGTGATAATTGCCTATTATCTTGGGATATCTTAATGATGGATACTGATTTTCATTATATTATAAATAATGATGGGGGAAGGGGAGTGATAAATCCTCCTAAACCCATAAAGATAGGAAATCATGTATGGATAGGTTGCCGTAATACTATACTCAAAGGAGTTTCTATAGCAGATAATAATATAATCGCTGCTAATTCCACATTAACACATAACATCACAAACGAGAACTGTATAATAGGAGGCAATGGTAAGATTCTTAAAACAAATATCAATTGGGAAACTTAATTATAATAATTAAGTAACCTATAATAAAAGACATGTAAGCGTCCAATTTTGGTAAGCATCTAATTTTGACGTATTGCTTCAAAGAATAAAAAATATGACCTTCGCTGCTGTAATAAAAAATATTATATGTACAGTAGCAGTTTGAATTATTCGAGTAAGCGAGAGAAAAGTAAATTAATTTACTTTTCAGAGCGAAAGAATAATCAAGGATTAAAGGCTGTTCATCCTCTATAAAGCGGAAGCAATGCCACGGAAGAGTATGGTACAAGGATACAAGACATCAAATAGTATAGGTACAAGTAGAAGGGCAACCGGAAACGGAGGCCAATCTCCAAAAGGAAGTGTCCTCCTCTCCTATTCCGGAAAGAAAGGAGAATGCAAGACCCTGTCCTGTAAGAATAATGATAAACATCCGTATGACAAACGGAATACGGATACAGCAACGAAACTTGACCTACCGGAACTTGAAAAGGCTGATAGAGAAACTGGAGGGACTATACTGAATGTCACAGAAATGAACAGATTCTACTATCTGCGTAATTTTCATGATATGCGCTGTAAGTATGAACGGGTACTATCCATCATTCACCAGCAATTGAACTGGGAAACACAGAAAGATGAAGTGGGCATTGTCATATCTAAATCAAATCTGTTTTCTTATCTGAACAATGGTCGTTACAACATGGACAATTCGATAACAGAACGTTTCATCCACCCTCTGGCGGGTAAACGTAAGGACTCATTGTTCTCTGTTAGCAGCCGTATAGCAAATTTATACGCTGCTGTCAACATACCAAATGAACGGGCTGTCAGCTCTGGAATATCTGAAGAAATTCTTCCACGAAATTGTCAAAGGGAGAAAGGATTATGAAAATCTCCTGCCTATAACAATCGGAATTAATACTAACAAATATTAATAATCACGTTCATTTTTTGATTTTTTAATAGGAAACCTCTGAAAAGCAGCTTTCACTATACTACACGTCAAAATTGGACGCTAACGAATTAATACTAACAAATATCATTAATACAATAAAGTAATATGCCAAATGTTTCAATCATAATTGTTTGCATGAACAATCTAAAAAATCTTTATCCTTGCTTAACCAGCATCAGAAAATATACTACGGTTTCATACGAGACTTTGGTTGTGGCATACCTGTTCTCAAAAGAGAATCTTGAGAAGGTAAAGCATGATTTTCCGTGGGTCACATTCATTGAGAGCAACGAGATCCGTGGGTTCTCTGAGAACAACAATCTTGCACTGAGACAGGCAAAAGGTAAATATTGTTTTGTCGTAAATGATGACACGGAAATGAAGATGCCGGTGATAGACAGACTTGTTGAGAGCTTTGGACGATGTCCTGAAGATGTAGCTATTGTCAGTCCATCTATTTTAAATTCCAATGGTGAAGTGAGTGTATGTGGAAAGCCACCAATAACAATTAAAGAGTTTATATTAAAAACATTCCATTTGTGGAATGAAAATCAGAATAAAGAATATGTAAATAAACAAGGATTATTTAAAACATATAATATATTAGGGGCAGCTTTTTTAATACGCACAGATATTTTCAAAAAAGAAGGATGGTTTGATGAATACTATTTCTTTTGTCCAGAAGACATAGCACTTTCAACATCATTGAACAAAAAAGGATTTTCATGTTATGTTAATGCTGATGTCTCAATAATTCATTATGAAGGAATGAGCAACAAGTCTATTTCATACATACAGACAGCAACTATGCCTGCATCAAAAAGAGGTGAATTGAGATTCTTCTCAAATGGAAATTCCTTTAAATATTGTGCGTTGGTGCTTATTAATTACGTAGGAATCTCACTGAATTTTATTATTCACCGTATGAAAGGATTATGTTCAAAACGACCGAACAGTTATTACGTCCTAAGCATAGGAGATTTGAATATATTAAAAACATTATCTACCACAAAAACGCCTAAAGAGATTTTTTTAAAGTACTATCTTAAAATTAGGAATAAGCATGAAAAATATTCTTATTGCGACTAATTATATTGGTTTTTTTCATTTTTTATGGGATGATATAGATTTTTATAATCGATTAGGTTATAAGGTTTATGCGATAGCCGACAATAGTAAGAATGAAAACGATACATTGGAAGTAATGCATAAAAAAGGTGTAACCTTTATTGATGTCAAAATGGACGGGAAAAAACCTTTTACAAAGAACAATATCCTGTATTATGAATCCGTGAGAAAATTATTCAAGCAGTACCATTTTGATGTTGTGCATTGCCACACACCTATTGTTAGTTTACTTGTTAGATTGGCTGCAAAGAAATATAGGAAAAAAGGCACAAAAGTAATATACACGACGCATGGACTGGCTTATACTCATCTGTCATCAAAGAAAGAATATTTTATATACCATTCGATTGAATCCCTTGCATCAAGATTCTGTGACGCGATTATAACAATAAATCTTGAAGATTATGATAACGCTCGCATGCTGCATTGCAGAAATGTATATCACATAAATGGAGTTGGGGTAGATATTACAAAATATAAAGACGTCTGGATTGATAAGTCCGAGTACAGAAAAAGATTAGGTGTTCCCGATGATAAAATTATGATTCTCAGTATTGGAGAATTGTCTGCGCGCAAGAATCACAAAGTGATTGTCGATGCCATTTCAAAACTGGATGACAAAGACAAATATGTGTTTGCTATCTGTGGCAGGGAAATGACTGGAAACGGAACAAAGGATCTGATACAGAGAACTGCAGATGAAAAAGGTGTCAAAGTGGTATTTTTGGGGTTCAGAAATGACATTCCTCAGGTGGTGCATTGCGCGGATATAGGTGCCATACCTTCCGTCCGTGAGGGATTGGGACTGTCTGGTATTGAGACTTTAAGTGCTGGTGTACCTCTTGTAGGCTCAGATATACAAGGCATACGTGAATACATAATCAACGGGAAAACAGGCTTCTTGTGTAATCCGTATGATGCTCAATCTTTTGCGGAAGCTATAAAAAAGCTATCAGACAAAGAATACAGGCAATCAATGAGAGATAACTGTCTGAAAATTATAAATAAATTTGACAAAAAGATTTCTGTAAATCAAAGAGAAAAAATTTATAAGGAAATCTTATCATAAATGATTAGTTTAAATCATACATATCTTATTTTCAATAAATTCTATTACCCGCTAGAAATAGTTGAGTTACGAATAAGATAAGGTATAGATATACAAGGTAACTTAGTAGTAGTAGTCTTGGTAAAATGTAAATTCCATTTGTACTGAGCCACATTCGTCTATTAATACTATAGCTAAAATGAAAGATTAGATGTTATGAAGAAAATAAGAATTTACTTAATAAGTAACATGTATCCAAGTATTCACAATCCTGGATATGGAATATTTGTAAAAAATGTTATAGAAGGATTATGCCAAAATGGTTTTATTATTCAAAATAAATCTGTCATAAAAGGCCGAGGTAAAAATATCCTAGAAAAGATTATTAAGTATATTCTGTTTTATCTAAGCATTATAGTTAAGTATTTTAAATCATGTGATGCTGTTTATATACATTTCCCGACATATTCAGTACCCATAGTATATTTATTGAGATTGATAATGAAAAGAAAGATAATTATTAATTATCATGGAGAAGATTTATTATACCCTCAACATGGGCTTTCTAACAAATTAGGCAAAATTACAGATAATTTTGTTTCAAAATATGCTGATTTAATCATTGTTCCATCAGAATATTATAAGGACATCGTTGTTAAACGTAAGATAGCAAACAAATCAATGGTTTTTGTCTCACCTTCAGGAGGTATAGATGAAACTATATTCTATGATGATAAAAAAAGTAAGATATCAGATGATGGCACTATACATTTAGGATTTGTTGGTCGATTAGAAGAGAATAAAGGTATTACAGATTTTATTAAAGCAATTGATATCTTAAGTAAAAAAATGCAATGTATCACGACGATTATAGGATATGGTTCTCTTAATGGTCTTGTCATTGATTATGGGAAGCAACATGAAAATGTTAATGTCTTATTAGGAGTTAAACAATCACATTTACCACAATATTATCGTTCTTTTGATTTATTTATTTTTCCATCTAAACGTTTAAGCGAAAGTCTTGGACTTGTTGGATTAGAAGCTATGGCTTGTGGTACTCCAGTCATTGGAACAAACATTGGTGGTATTTCATCATATTTAAATAATGATAATGGTTTTTTAATAGACATAAATAATATAACCAATGAAATAGTAGAATCTGTTTTGAATTATTATAATATGACCAAAGAAGAAAAACATAGAATTTCTCTATCGGCAATTAATACAGCAAAAAAATATTCACGAACTACGACTTGTCAATTATTAGCCAATGAAATCAAATTGCTTCTGCAATAAATAGGATGTAGCATTTACTCCGTTATATTTAGCCAAGATCCACTATCAGAAACCCATCCACATTCTGTAAGCGTCCAATTTTGACGGTAAACATCCAATTTTGACGTATTGCCTCAAAGAATAAAAAATATGACCTTCGCTGCTGTAACAAAAAATATTAAAAGTATGTACAGAAGCAGTGATTTTGAATTATTCGGTTAAGCGAGAGAAAAGGAAATTAATTTACTTTTCAGAGCGAAAGAATAATCAAGCATTAAAGGCTGTTCATCCGCTACAAGGCGGAAGCAATGCCACGGAAGAGTATGGTACAAGCAAATAGTACCGGTACAAGTAGAAAGACAACCGGAAACGGAGATCAATCTCCCAAAGGAAGTGTCCTCCTCCCCTATTCCGGAAAGAAAGGAGAATGCGGAACCCTGTTCTGTAAGGATGATGATAGACATCCGTATGACAAACGGAATACGGATACAGCAACGAAACTTGACCTACCGGGAACTTGAAAAGGCTGATAGAGAAACTGGAGGGATTATGCTGAATGTCACAGGAATGAACAGATTTTACTATCTGCGTAATTTTCATGATATGCGCTGTAAATATGAACGGGTACTATCCATCATTCACCAGCAGCTGAACCGAGAGCCACAGGAAGATGAAGTTTTCATTGTCATGCCTAATAAGTGAGCGATATGAATTCCATGGAAAAATCAATGCTGCTTGACGAGCTTTTCGCTTTGCGTAAAGCGGATAAGGAAGAAAGGGACAGACTTCTGGAAAAGCTGGACCGGATGACAGAGCAGCTGATGAATCTGAACGAAAGCTCACAAGCGCAAGTCAAGGTTATTGATGGGCTAAAACAGATGATAGCCAGTCGGGACATCCTAATAGAGAAACTCCAGAAGGAAAATGCAGCCCTGAAAGAGCAGAAGAAACAGGACAGAAAGAATCTGTACGGGTCTAAAAGCCAGAAGATTTCACGTAAGAAAAAAGAGGAAGCACCTTCTCATGAAGAGAACAAGGATGACTTTGACGGGACTTCAGGACCTTCATCCGTCTCCGCAAGTGACGAAGATGCTCTTTCACAAGCACCGGAGAAAAAAGAGGAAAGACCCTATCGCAAGGGGATGTCTTACAGGCGTATGAAGGCCGACAAGTCAGTATGTCACGATTCAGACTTCAGCCGGCTGCCGAAAGATGCCGTAATCATCAAGACCTTCTACAAGTATTCTTACCAGCAGATAAGCTATATATTGGAGCACAAATATCAGGTAATCCGTTATAAGCAGTCGGACAGTTACAACATTTATATGTATATTGATAAAGAACTGGTAGACACGGAACATCTCTGCTGTATGGCTTATGTACGTGCCAAATTTGTCTATGCATATGAACAGGGAGATGATCCCGATGCAAAATATCTGATAGACTGTTTCGGAGAGCTTTACCGCCTGGAAGATACTTATAAATTAAGCGGGCTTTCAGCACAGGAGATAACCCGCTGCGAAACTGTTTCATCCGTCCGCTGGTGGAGGAGCGCAAGAACTTGTTGTTCTTTGTTGGCAGCCCCATGGCAAATGTATCGGCAGCCTATCATACGCTGCTCTCAACATGCCGAATGAACGGGCTGTCTGCTCTGGAATATCTCAAGAAATTCTTCCACGAAATTGTCAAAGGGAGAAAGGATTATGAAAATCTGCTGCCCATGACTATCGGAATTAATACTAACAAATATTAATAATCAAGTTCAATTTTTGATTTTTTTAATAGGAAACCGCTGAAAAGCGGCTTTCACTATACTACACGTCAAAATTGGACGCTAACTTATCTAGAATAGTCGTTATGACATCGATTTAGATAGTAAAACGTTTCATCCATACTCAGACGGGTAAACGTAAGAACTTACTGTTCTTTGTTATCAGCCATAGCAAATATATCGGCAGTCTATCATACGTTGCTCTCAACAGACCGAATGAACGGGCTGTCTGCTCTGGAATATCTCAAGAAATTCTTCCACGAAATTGTCAAAAGTAGAAATATGAAAATCTTCTGCCTATGACTATCGGAATGAGTACTAACAAATATCAATAATCACGTTCAATTTTTGATTTTTTAATAGAGAACCGCTGAAAAGCGGCTTTCACTATGCCACACGTCAAAATTAGACGCTACTAAGCGACTTATTTAAAACTAATAAAAAGGCAAAGAAGTCATACAAATAAACTTGTCTGAGAACTTTCCCAAAATAGAGAATCATTAATAACACTTATTTTCTTAATATGAAGATAGCATTTGTCAGCACCCGTGGTATACCTAATAATTACGGGGGATTCGAGCAATTTGCCGAATACATCTCTGTAGGATTGGCACAAAGAGGTCATGATATAACAGTTTATTCACCGAAGTTTCATCCTTACCAACACGACAATTATAAGGGTGTAAAGATAAAGCATATTTATAGTCCCGAAACGTGGATGGGTAGCTCGGTCGGAAGTTTTTTTTATGACTTCGCCTCATTAAAAGATGCACTGAAAAACGAAGACTTCGACATAATCTATGAAGCTGGTTATACAAGTATTATCCCTGCCTATATATGGTTTGACGTGAAGAAACGGAAACGACCTATATTCACTACGAATATGGACGGATTGGAGAACAAACGATCGAAGTTCAATCCTATAGTACGCAGGTTTCTTGACTGGGAAGAGAAGATGGCTGTTAAATACAGTCATTATCTTATAGCCGACAACATGGGCATTCATGATTATTACAAAGAAAAGTATGGTAAAGAGAGTAAGTTTCTAGCATACGGAGCGAACATACACGATGATTTCAATGCCGAATATCTGAAAGAGTTTGGATTAAAGCCAGAGGAATATTACATCCTCATTGCCCGTCTTGAACCAGAGAACAATATCATCATGGCCATAGAGGGTTATCTACACTCCAAAGAAAATGGACGTAGACCCTTGATTATTGTCGGAAAGACTAATACCCCTCACGGAAAAGAACTTGTTAAGAAATACGAAAACGAAAAAAACGTAAGATTCGTTGGCGGGATTTATGATTTCAAAAAACTGGATTCTGTTCGTCATTTTTCACGAGCATATTTTCACGGGCATAGCGTGGGAGGCACCAATCCATCACTGCTTGAAGCGATGGCAGCCGGTTGTTTTATCTTTGCACACGACAATATCTTTAACAGAGCTGTATTAAAAGATAACGCCTGGTATTATCCTTCAGCATTAAAAGTTTCTGAATTTCTAGATAATATAGATACCATAGTCGATAAGCACAAAATAGAATTCATAGCACAAAATATAGATGTTATACGGAACGAATATTCCTGGGAGCATCTTGTTGACGAACATGAAAAATACTTTAAGTGGCTGCTTGAACAGAAATAAACCATCTAAAAAGTAAAGTTAAATTCAAAATAACATAATTATGAAAGGCATAGTCTTAGCCGGTGGTAGCGGTACCCGCCTCTACCCCATCACAAAAGGAGTCAGCAAGCAGCTGCTCCCTGTATTCGACAAACCGATGATCTATTACCCGATCTCGGTACTGATGCTTGCAGGCATCC
>ERZ791931.1187-NODE-1187-length-21223-cov-17.826342_pt1 | contig 21223 bp, 20 predicted proteins | sample MGYA00510127_ERZ791931 | MGnify/ENA primary metagenome ERZ791931 (study PRJEB30046, sample SAMN00792067) | human gut metagenome | study: EMG produced TPA metagenomics assembly of the A metagenome-wide association study of gut microbiota in type 2... | reverse complement strand
AGAAGTGTCTACTTCGTTTCTGGGCTTTGAGTGATCTTTTGACGACTTGCAGGTTGACAAGAGCAAAAGCTTCAATTAAAAGCGTTTGGCGTTTTTCAGAGGAGATGCGCCCGACGTTGATGATAGTGTTGGAGCTACGATTCGCCGATATGGGAAATTGAGGAACACAATTAGGAATGACCTCGACAGTTGCTGATGGAAGAATATCAAGAAGGACGTCTACAAACTCCGGGCGCAGCACCTGCACAATATCGGAGGCCTCTGTCGCTGTTTTAATTCCACGCGGAATGTTTGGCGGGAAATAAACGGCTGGATACCCGTGAAGCATGGTCACAACCGGAATCGAATCCCCGACAATTCTTTTGAGAATATAAGTTGTATCCACCTGAAAGGAAACGAGAACATCCGTCGATGCTTTCGCAAGCGCCTGTCGAAGCTTGTATGTGGCGACCTCTACCGACAGAGCGGCACGTTTACTTCTTCGTTGCTCCTTGCACAAGCTAAGCGAACGAAGCTTTCGGACAAGTTTCGTTAATGAGAGCGGTATCTGAGCATGATAGGCGTTGATGAAATGAACTCGGCTATCTATCGGAAAGCCTGGTTGGCCTTGATTTTCGTCAAGGCAAATGGCGGTGACGTTATGTCCTCTTTGCACAAAAGCGTTTGCCATGTCACAGAAAACCTTTTCTGTTCCGCCCTTGGCATTGACGACGCGCCAAGTATTGACGAGCGTGATGTTTAATTGACGGTTATTCGGGGGGGGGGTAACGGGTTGATACATATTTAATATGAATGCAAAAAAGGCTCACGGTTGTTGGCTCAACCATGAGCATGGGATGTACACATAACTTTATCACACCGCCTTCTGGCGTTTTTTTTATATGTGGCATTTATTTGTCAAGGCGCTGGAAGAGGCGCTAAAGGAAAAGGTGACTGAAATGACGAAGGAAGAAGTGAAGGAGTGGCTCGACAAGCTCGGCGTCAAGGTCGGGGAAGTGACCGACGATCTCATCGCCAAGGTGGAAGCCCAGAAGGCTCTGCTCGATGCGGAGACCCGTCGAAAGACGCGCCTCTTCTGGGGGCTGGTCGGCTTCATTGCCGGTGTTCTCTGCACGTGGCTGTACAACGTCCTCTTCTGAGGAGAGATACAAAAACGCCCCCGCATGGAAATGAGGAATCCAGCGGGGGCGCATCTTACGGGCGGTGAAGGCGTGACAGAAGGTCTCTCGCTAGAGCGTCACACCTTCGTAGTAAGTGCTCGATCAGAACTTGTGGACGAGGCCAACAGCGGCCTGATAGGCTTCAGGCTTATAGTCGAACTTATCGTTTGCCGCATCGACCTCATCCTTAAAGTAGCCAAGGTCGGCATAAACAAGGGTACGCTTGGAGAGCGGATATTCGTAGCCAGCACCAAGGACAAAGCGGGTGACATCGATCTGGCGGCCCGACGTGACAGTACCGTTTGCTTCAGAAGCATATTCGGCATCCATGTAACCAACCATGGCATGAGCCGTGCCGGCGAAAGCAGGCATAGAAGCACCGAGCGTCAAGCCGTAACCGTCATAGTAGCGGTCAAGATTGGCCTTGTGGTTGGCCTCTGCGGCCCACGTACCGAGCAAGTCACCGATCTTGCCGTCCTTAAAGTAGCCAACGGCAACAAAGGGTTTGACCATACCGAAGTCATAAGAACCGCCCATCGTAACACGATACGTGTCATCGACATCACTGGTCGTCTTGGTAGTGGAGTCATAAGACTTCTTATTGATCGTATCAACAATACCAATAACATTGAGACCGCCAACGGTGTAGGTGGCACCGAGAGCCGCGTAACGGTTCGTGGACGACTTGTTTTCGTGACCGTTTTCACCGAAGGAGTACTGGGCGTAGACCTTGAAGCCCGCAAAATCAGGCGTGACATAGGTCAACATGTTGTCATAACGAGAATCGAAACCGGCGCCCCAGAGCAAGCTCTGGTTACCGACATCACCCCAACCAGTGCCGAACGGGTTGAAGTTGCCAATGGCATAGGAGCCAGCCGTACCATTAAGGATGCCAACGCGGCCCGCGGACAACGTACCGAAGTCGCTCGTTACAAAGAGGTTGGCTTCGCGGTCAAAAAGCTTATTCGTGGTCTTGAGAGCGCCGTCGTCAGAGTTGAAGCCGTTCTCAAGAACGAAGCCGACCTTCATGCCATTGCGAGGTCTTCAGTGGCCTTCAAACCAAAGCGGTTGCCCGTGGAGTTGCCAGAGGACATTTCGAACTTGGAGACATCATCCTGATTGGCAACGTCAGCATCAATATTGGTATAGCGAACGCCCGTGTCGATACGACCATAGAGCTGAACATCAGCAGCCTGAGCGGAGAAAGCAACTGCGCCGAGAACGGCAACAGCAACGAGAGATTTCTTGAACATGGTAAAGAATCCCAAAGAAAGTGAGTGAAAGAGGCTTTTGGCAGAAGCCTGAGGGCCTCCTACGAGGCGGGGAAAAAGTTCGCGATTCCTTCCTTCCTTCCTTCCTTCCTTCCTTCATTTAACTTGTTGAAAAATATGGAGAAATGCGAAATAGAGGTGTTTTATTGATGAGGTGAAAATAGGTAGTAACCCTGTTGCTGTAATGAAACAAAGAGCGGTTTCTGGAAGGGCTATGTCTTCACGTGCGCGTGTGGCCAAGGTGACTGCTCCCCGTCCGATTTGAAACCAACCTGAAGCTCCCTCGAGGTTATGTCTCGGGGGCTTTTTTTGTGCGCGTGTGCTTGAAGTCTCGTTAGAGACTCAAGGCATGCGGGAGGTTATATGCCATACAGAGATTTAAGTGACGGCCAGATATTAGTCGCCGCAGGTGGTTTTGCGACGATCTGCGGCTGGCTTTCATATTTGCTCAAGGTCCAAGAAGGGAAGGCGTTCCTTTGGAGAGAGTTTTTCCTGCATGGTGCGATTAGCGCCGTGTGCGGGTTGATCTCTTACGAAATTTGGGCGTACGAAGGCTTTCCGCCTCAACTGTGCGGGGCGCTCTCTGGTCTTGCCGGATGGGGCGGCACCCGCGCGATCCGGCTCGCTGGGCTTTTGATCACGAAGCGCCTCGGCGTGAGTAAGGAGGATTTGAAATGAATAACTTTGGCGAGTATTCGGCGGAAGTCGCGATGGACTTCATCGAGGCGTGGGAGGGCTGTCGCCTGCAGGCGTACAAGTGCCCGGCTGGCATCTGGACTATCGGCGTCGGGCACACGCAGGACGTGACCGAACATGACGAGATCACTTATGAGCAGTCGAGGGAGATGCTTCGTGAGGACGTCGAGGAGGTCAAGCGAGGGCTTGCCCCTTTCGTCAATGTTCACGTGACAGAAGGGCAGGTCATTGCGCTGGTGAGCCTGGCTTTCAACGTGGGCGTCTCTTATGTCGTCCACAAGTGCCCGAAGCTCATGCGCGCCGTGAATGCCGGCGACGAAGAAGAAGCCGCCCGCCAGTTCTTGGACGTGAACAAGGCCAACGGCAAGGTGCTCCCAGGCTTGACACGACGCCGCCAAGCGGAAGCGAAGCTCTATCTGGGTGAAGAATGAGGACCGAGATCATCATGGGCGTTGCGTTGGTCGACGCCTTCATTGGCGGCTACCAGTACGCGGCCGCGCTCTACGGCGAGGAGATCGCCAATGTCAAACTTCAGGCCGCGATTGTTCGCGCCAACGATGGGAGGAAGTCCTATGAAAAACTTATTGCAGCACAAAACGCGCTTGATGCTGCTCGGCGCGATGCTGTGCGTCGTCTCTGACGACCTTGACCGGGTGCAGCGTGCCTACCAAGATCGAGAGAGAAGAGCCTCTGCCGATGCCTGCAGAGTGGAACGAGCCGCAATTGCCAGGTGCGAGGTACTTCTCGGAGAAAGCGTAGAGCTTCTTGCTGAAGGTTCAGACCTACTTCAAAGAAACGCCGGAGTTCACGACGCAACAGTAAGTCTGGAGAAATGAAAAACGCCGGGGATGCCCCCGGCGTCTCTACTGACTGTTACCTCTGAATTAGAAGACCGTACGCAGGCCAATATTCCAGCGCCAGTTTTCCTTTACGTCGCTACCAGTCGTCTTTTCAAGATCAACGAAGGTGTAGGTAGTATTCGTCAGGTTGAAGTTGGCACCGATGCCGTATTCAACCCAGGTGTCGCCGAGCTCGTCCTTGAGGTAAGCGACATTGCCATCCTTCGAAGCCGTACTTTCCATATCACCCATGAAGTCGTGCAGTACGGCCACGCGAGCGTAGATGCTGCCCTTCTGTTCGGGGAAGTAGAAGCCGGAACGGACACCAAGACGGCCAATCAAGCTGTCGTAGTCATCCTGTTCGACACGAACCCCATTGTGAGCCACGAAGTCATCGCCCATAATGCGACCGTAGGTGACACCTGCGGACGGTTCGACAAATGCCAGATCATTCATAGCAAAGTGCCAGCCGTATTCGGCGGCCACGCTGAACGCATTGTTGTCGAAATCTCCCTTCATGGTGCCGGACGTGAATTCATTCGACAGGCGCGAATACTTCGCGATCAGGTCGACGAACTGACCATTGTCGGCAAGCCACGTACCATAGACGGAAACACCGTACATGTCGCTGTCGCTCTCGCCCATGTCGAAAGTAGACGAACCATCGGTGTAGGAGAAAGCACCGCCAACCTTCCAACCGGCACCGACGTCATAGTCAGCACCTACCTGAACAGTGGTGTTCTTGGCATTGACGGACTGCGCACCGTATTCCTGTTCAGAGCCGTAAATACGAGCCCAGGCACCGACCGTACCATCGGCATCGCGAAGTTCGCCCATGCGCTTCAAAAGCGTGTCGTTTTCATGACGCCACTGGACAGCAGACAAGGCAGCGATGGAGCTGTAACCGTCGAGCTTCTGGTTTACTTCTTGGTGGATTTCGCCCTTGTTACCGTCCTTGTCGACGGTCTGAGAGATGGCCCCGTTGATGTCGCCTTCGGCGATGGTGTTCGTCTTGCTAAGCTCGGAATTGCCAGTAACGACAATCTTATTGTCGAGAGAGTCCATAGTCGCCTCTGCATCAACGACATCGTCCGCCGTAAAACCAGTCACGGACACGTCAAGTTTGACGTTTCCTGCCTGATTAACCGTCAACGTACCGGATTCGATGGTTTGATTGTCGTTGAGCGTTGCTGCGAGGCTAACGGTACCCCCCGTCCCCTCCAAAGCGTCCACATTAAGAGCGGCATTGCCTTGCACATCGAAAGAACCGCCAGAAAGGTTGACAGTATCAGCGTTGAGCTTGGTAACCGCTTTGTTCACGACGACAGTGCTGCCATCCTTCACTCCGAGCGTATTGACGAAGCTGTCGCCCGTCATTTGCCAACTGGCGTTGTCGGAGAGTTGGACGTTGAATCCGCTGACATCGCCATAAAAATCTTCCATATCGGAGTCAATTGTTTCAAATGTGCCACATTGCTTAAATGCACGTCCCGTCCATACGGAATCCGTGCCGACAAGGTTGATATTCACATCTGCATCGATCAAATTCCCGCTGTTCTGGGAGTCATCTGAAGTTGCCGGCGTGCCGAAAACAATGTCGCCGGTGAGCACGGTCTTATGTTTGCCGTCCTGATTAATGTTGATGGTTGAGTTACCACGCGCTTCAATCGCGTGCTTGGCCGTCACAGTAAGGTCGCCAGTCAGGTCGATTTTTCCGTTGGAGTATGCGGAGACGCCAATTTCCCCACCGTTGATCGTAATCGTGTCAGCCTTAACCTTGACAAAAGCCGTGTTATCCGGAGCTTCTGGCGTTTGAGAATTATTTTGAACATGGATACCGAAAGTCGAGGATTCGTCCATGTTGAGAGTGAGCGTTCCAGTCTTAATGGACAAAGAGCTTCCGGCTCCCGCAACGAAGAGGCCGACGTCCCCCTTGGCACTTACAACAGTATCGCCAGCGACATCAATGTTGATCTTGGCACCATTGCCTGCTTGAATACCTCGACCGAATTCAGAGTCAACAACCAGATTCTGCCCCTTGATGGTGCCAGTCTGATTTGTGGTCAGCCAAATGGCGCGTTTCCCACTTGTTGAATTTTCATATTTCCCAGTCGCCTTGATTGAAATGTCTTTTCCGGTGTGGTCAAGAGTAAAGCCGCTCGAAAGATCTTCAACGGGAGTAGTAACGCCATCAACTGTCACCACGCCTAAATCATAGGTCGGAGAAGCCGCACCTGCCTGAGATGCGAAACATAACGTAACTGAAGCGGCCAGTAAAGAATATTTGAACTTAGACATGATGTAGCCTCTGACAAGATGAGGAGGTTGAATAGAGGCTTTCAAGGTAAATGGAATTTTATGGGGGGGGGGTGAAAACCCTAATATCATCGTAAATGACTGTAGCTCAGGCTGTTTCTGTTTGGTGATGATGTTGCGATTTTACAACGAAAGATAATCGCTTGACGGCATGGGATCTCTTCCCCGAGCCACTGGACAAAAAAAATAGCGCCAGAACGAATCTGGCGCGTTGAGAGCTTACTTGTTGTGTGGTGGAGGAACTTCCTTCACCTCGAACGATTGACTGGTCATTTCGGAGTGGAGCTCTTCACCACATTTCGGGCAATAGACAAACTCTCGATCTTTGCCACCGGGGTTGACGTTGCCAGCAAGTTTGAATGCAACTTTCGTGCCGCATTTTGGACAAAGCGCAATGTAATAGTCTTTCCAAGGGTCCACTTACAAATCTCCGAATTAGATGCTCTGCTGTTCGATGATCTTCATTTCCATCGTCTTGAGGTCCACGCGAACGGTGACGCTTGCCTTCATCATTGCTCCGAAGCCATTCTTGGCTCGGAAAGTTGTCTTGACTATTGCGAACGGAGCCTCGTTCTTTCTGTTCAAGTGAAGCGTGTAGCTACTTTCGTCGTGCTTGTATGAGTCAGGATCATTGAGTGTCTTGAGCACGGCTTCTTCGGTTGGTTTGAAGGAGCCATCCCAAGGACTGAAGAGCTTAAAGAACGGATCAAGGTCAATGTGGGACTTGAATTTTTCAGGAATGTCCTTGTATTCGTTCAGACACCATCCGAGAACTTCTGTGGTCTTAAGATCGGAGGTAGGAAGAACGACAGCCCGTCTTTCCAAGTGGCTGGATTGGTTTGTATGATTTCTTCAACGATTGCTTGAGAAAATAGCCTTTCGAGGCGGCCTCGTAGGCGACTAGCTGTCTCTGGCTTTTCTGTCCAGATCGGTTTGAGGACTTCGAGGATGTCTCCTCGTGTGATGTCTTTGACGCGAAGTTGGCCGAGGATGGGGACGGCATATGTCTCGATCGTCGAGGACCACTGTTCTGCGTGCTTGGCGTTCTTCCAACGCTTTACATCCTTGATTGTGTCGATGGCACCAGGGTAGAAGTCTTTGAAGGTGATGTTCTCTCTGTTGTCATCTTCATCATGCTTCAAAGCCATCGGGTCAATTCCATCGGTGACCATCGCAAGGATTTTTGCAGCGCGAGTCTTGGCTGCGCTGATTGAGACACGAGAAGCGCCGCCTATGGACAAGTCCTTTCTGGTCCCGGCGAAGCGGTAGCGGACAACCCACTGTCGCGAAGATTCAGATCGAACCAAAAGCATCAACCCTCCGCCAAGCGAGTAGCGACCAGGCGGCAACGTTAAGACGTTCTTAGAAGTTACTTGAACCTTTACCTTTGCCTCCGAAAAGAACCACCAAAAGAACCACCAATGCAGTGTACTATGTGGCGAAATATGGCGCAATCTGACTGATTTTGAAGGAATGGCAAAGATGAGGGAGTCTTGAAAAGGCTTGATTTGCAAGGGGGATAAAGAAAAACCCCGAAGCCTCAAGGACTTCGGGGTTCGTAATATGGCGGAGAAGGGGGGATTCGAACCCCCGAGGCCCTTATTCGGACCTGCACCCTTAGCAGGGGTGTGCATTCGACCTCTCTGCCACTTCTCCGCAGAAATCCTTCCGCATGCGGTCGCGGTCGATGCGTATCGCAGGCGGGATGCTCTTGTATCTGCCGTCGGATCGGATTAGTCATTTCCGTCGGCCCTCGAACATCAGGAGTGGAAGCATAGCATGCCAAAAGGGAAAAAGCAAAAAAAACTTAAAAAAAGTCCGCCGCCTCCCTCCGAAGCCGCCGGGCGGCAGAGAAACGGCTGCCCGGCAAAAACAAAGCCGCCGATGCTTTCACATCGACGGCTTCTGAATTGGGTGGTGCGGTAGGCAGGATTCGAACCCACGACCCTCTGGTTCGTAGCCAGATACTCTATCCAACTGAGCTACTACCGCACTCGAGGATTTGAATGATACAGAGGTTTCGGGAAAATGCAAAATCGCATATGAAACAAAATGTTTCTGCGTTTTGGGCGTCCAATCCGTTTTCGGAGGCTCCATGGGAGGCGGATGAACGGAATTGACATCCTCCCGGCGTATAAATACGCGGGATTCCTCTTCACTTCGCGTCAAGACGCGACGAAAAGGACGGTTCCCGTTGCTGTCTTGTTGCCAAGCTCACTACACGGGCGAACTGAGCCTGTCCGGCTTTTCTTGAGGACATTGGTTGCCCCCACAACGTCGGCATTCGCGGTGTACCCGCATTTCTGACAACCGAAATGCGCCTGCGAAGGTCGATTTGACGAACTCGTGTATCCACAGATTGGGCAGGTCTGGCTCGTGTATTTCGGATCGACGAGAATGAGTCGTCCATTGGCCTTGAATACAGCCCAGTGGATGGCCATTCTCATCGCGTAGGGCGCAACGCGCGCCAGAGACCGGTTCAAGCCCGTCTTCTGCCTCACGTTTTTGCCCGGCTCCTCAACCGTGCCTCTGGCCGACTTCGTCATGTTCTTCAGCTTCAGATCTTCCATGGCCACCAATCCGTAATTCTGTGCGATGGTGTGAGCCGTCTTAAGCATGAAGTCCCGACGAATGTTGCGGATACAACGATGGTGATTCAGAATCTTCGCCTTCAGTCTTCTGCGCATGCGGCTTGGCTCCCGCTTGTCGAACGGGTTTGCCTTGCCCAACTTGGCAAGCTTTTGACGAGCTTCCTTGTTGCGGCAAAGCTGGCGCTGAAGTACGGCGATTTGCTTTTCGTGCTTCTTGATGGATTCGACATCGAGATGGAACGCCGTCCCGTCCGAGAGCGTCACCGTCTGGGCAATGCCCAGATCAATGTCGACCTCGCCGGGACGACGCGGACCGTCGTTGGCGAAATCCATCTCCGTCACGACCGAGACAATGCCCGCATTCGACGGAAACCGTCATCTGCTTGATCTTGCCTTGAATCGGACGCGACTTTCTGAATCGCACGAAGCCTGTCTTCGGGATGCGGACTCGACCGTTGGCCTCGTCCCAATCCGTCGGGCGAACTTGCGGAATGCGGAAGGAATCCCTGTCGCCCCGAGCTTGGAACTTTGGGAAGCCCGTTTCTTAGCCTTGAACGCTTGGATTGCAGCAGACGCGTCCATCAGGCACTGTTGAAGTGCCTGAGAAGGCGCTTCCTGCAACCACAACATGTCGTCTTCCTTTTTCCACAGCACCAACCGTCCGGCCAGCTCCGTGTACTTGAGAAAAGGAACCTCTTGTTCAAGGCACCGCTTCTGCAGTTCTATCGCCTTGTTCCACACGAAACGCCGACACCCGGCAGCTTGAGCGAAGATTCGCTTCTGCTCCCGGGTAGGCATCAGTTCGAACTTGTAGGCGATGTTGGCTTTCATGATTTCAATCCTACACCGCCCTTTTCGAGGACGCATGCTTCGCACGAGTTTGTGCGAAGGGGATTTGAGCGCCTATCATCCCGGCAGTTAAAACCGCGGGTTTTCTCGGCTCGACTTTATAAGGGGTGCTTGATGTTAGACAACGTGTCTGCGGAACGATAAAATTACGTGTTTAAATCCGGGGTCGCCCGCCTTGCGGCGGCGGAGCCGGACCGAACAAGTTTTTGACACGGACGCCCGACCCTGCGTCCTGCCTCAGCATGCATCCACGTCTCAGCCTGAAAAATATCACCAAGCGGTACCCGGGGATCGTTGCCAACGACGGCATCGACATGGATATCGCGCCCGGTGAAGTGCTCGCCGTCCTCGGAGAGAACGGCGCCGGCAAATCCACCCTCATGAAGATCATCTACGGCTCGGTGCGCCCCGACGAGGGGAGCCTCGAGTTCGACGGCAGGCCCCTCGACGTATCGAGTCCCGCCGAAGCGCGTGCGAGCGGCATTGCGATGGTGCATCAGCACTTCGCGCTCTTCGATACGCTGACGGTGGCCGAGAACGTGGCCCTCGGGCTTCCGCCCGGCCGCTCCACGGCCGAAATCTCCGAGGAGGTGAAGACGCTCGGCGAGAAGTACGGACTTGAGGTGGATCCCGCTGCGGTCGTCTACGAGCTCTCGATGGGTGAGCGCCAGCGCGTGGAGATCATCCGCGCCCTGATGACGAATCCCAAGCTCCTCATTCTTGACGAGCCCACCTCGGTGCTCGTGCCCCAGGCCGTCAGGAAGCTCTTCGTGACGCTTCACCGTCTGGCTGAGGAAGGCGTCTCCATTCTCTTCATCTCCCACAAGCTTGACGAAATCCGCGAGCTCGCCGACCGCTGCGTCGTGCTGCGTGCGGGCAGGATCGTCTCGTCCGTCAATCCGAAGGCCGAAACCGAGGCGTCGCTTGCCCGTCTGATGATCGGCGCTGAGCCGCCCGCGATCCGCGAGGCCTCGGGCACGCCGGGCGAAGTGGTCTTCGAGATGAAGGACGTCAGCTATCCCGGCTCGCTGCGCGTGTGCGGCATCGAGAACGTCTCCGTGGCCGTGCGCAAGGGCGAGATCGTCGGCGTCGCCGGCATCTCGGGCAACGGTCAGGCGCGCCTGATGGCGGTCGCCGCAGGCGAGGCCCCCGTTGCCGACGAGGGCGTAATGCTCTTCGGCAAGCCAGTCGGCAGCCTCGGCACCCGTGACCGCCGCCGCCTCGGCCTGCGCTACGTGCCCGAGCAGCGCCTCGGCCACGCCGCCGTGCCTGAAATCTCGCTCCAGACGAACACCTATCTCACGGGCGACGACCTCGTGAAGCACGGCTTCATCCTCGAGGAGAAGGCCCTGCGCTTCACGGAGAAGATCATCGAGCGCTTCCATGTGAAGACCCCGTCCCCGCAGAAGCATGCGGGCGGCCTCTCGGGCGGCAATCTGCAGAAGTTCATCATGGGCCGCGAGATTCTTCAGAATCCGGGCGTTCTCATCGTCAATCAGCCCACCTGGGGCGTCGACGTCGGCGCCGCCGCCACGATCCGCAACGCGCTGATGCGCCTGCGCGAGGACGGCGCGGCCGTGCTCGTCGTTTCCGAGGAAGTCGACGAACTCTTCGAGATCTGCGACCGCATCGCGGTCATGTACCGCGGCCATCTCTCTCCCGCCGTTCCCAAGTCTGAAATGAACATTGAAATCGTCGGCCGCTGGATGTCCGGTCTCTGGCCCAACGGCCCCGCCGGCGCGTCCGGTCATGAAGGAGGCGAAGCATGAATTTCCCCATTGCCATGACCTCGCGTCAGGAGCCCGCCCGCAGCCTGCGCTGGCTGTCGCCCGCGCTTGCGCTCCTGCTCACGGTCGTCGCGGGCGCCGTGATCTTCGCCGCGCTCGGCAAGGATCCCGTCGAGGCTCTCGTCACCTTCTTCATCTCTCCGCTCGACAGCCTGAGCGGCTGGGCCGAGGTGTGCGTCAAGATGACGCCGCTGCTGCTCTGCTCCGTGGGCCTCGTGGTGTGCTTCCGCGCCAACGTCTGGAACATCGGCGCCGAGGGCCAGCTCGTTGCGGGCGCCATTGCGGGCGGCGCGGTCGCCCTGATGTGCACCGACACGACGGGCCCCTGGTTCGTCGTCCTCGTCATGCTGGCCTCTGCGCTCGGCGGCGCCCTCTGGGGCGCGATCACGGCGCTTCTTCGCCACAAGTTCCACGCCAACGAGATTCTGGTCTCGCTCATGCTCGTCTACGTGGCGCAGTTCCTGCTCTCCTGGGCCGTCCAGGGGCCGCTGCGCGATCCCGACGGCTTCGGCTTCCCGCAGACCGCGCTCTTTGAAAGCGGCGCGCTCCTGCCCGTCATCCTCGAGGGCACCCGCCTGCACGCAGGCGCCCTGATGGCCGTCATCGCCGCGCTCGGCATCTGGGTCCTCATGGACAAGATGGAGATCGGCATGGAGTTCAAGATCTCCGGCATGGCGCCGCTCGCCGCCCGTTATGCGGGCTACCGTCCCGGTCACCTGATCTGGATCTCGATGCTCATCTGCGGCGCCCTCGCGGGTCTTGCCGGCGGCATCGAGGCCGCGGGGCCGCTCGGCCAGCTCACCCCGACCATCTCTCCGGGGTATGGCTTCGCAGCCATCATCGTCGCCTTCGTGGGGCGGCTGACGCCGCTGGGCTGCGTGCCCGCCGCGTTCATCATGGCGCTCTTCTATCTCGGCGGCGAGCTCGCGCAGAGCCGCCTCGGCCTTCCGTCCTCGATCACGGGTGTCTACCAGGGCCTTCTTCTCTTCTTTATACTCGCCTGCGATACGATGATCTTCTATCAGTTCAAGTGGATCGGCTTCAAGAAGGAGGCTGCCTGATGAGTCTCGCCGCATCGATCATTTCCTCCACGCTCAACGCGGGGACGCCCCTTCTCATCGCCGCCGTCGGCATCATCATTCATGAGAAGTCGGGCGTGCTCAACCTCGGCATCGAGGGCATCATGCTCATGGGCGCCGTTTCGGGCTTTGCGGTGACGCATGCCACGGGCAGCTTCGAGCTCGGCTTTCTCGCGGGCATGGGCGTAGGCCTTCTGCTCGGCCTGCTCTTTGCGTTCTTCACGATCGGCCTTCGCGCCAACCAGTACGCCGCAGGTCTTGCGCTCACGCTCTTCGGCACGGGGCTCTCGGCCTTCCTCGGCCAGTCCCTGCAGGGCGCCGCGCTTCCCGGCCGCGCTCCGCTCGGCATCCCGGGCCTCGAGGGCATTCCGTTCCTCGGCGAGGCGTTCTTCTCCCAGCACTGGCTCGCCTATGCTGCGCTTGCGATGATCGCGGGCGTCTGGTACTTCCTCTTCAAGTCTCGTCCCGGCCTCATTCTCCGAGCCGTCGGCGAGTCTCCCGAGTCTGCATTCGCGCTCGGCTATCCCGTGCGCCTCATCCGCTTCTGGGCCGTGCTCTTCGGCGCCATGATGGCGGGGCTTGCGGGCGCCTATCTCTCGCTGGTCTACACGCCGCTCTGGGTCGAGGGCATGGTTGCGGGCCGAGGCTGGATCGCGCTTGCGCTCGTGACGTTCGCCACCTGGCGCCCCGCGCGCGTGCTCGTCGGTGCCTACCTCTTCGGCGGCGTCACGATGCTTCAGTTCGCGGTTCAGGGCATGGGCATCGACATCGCGCCGCAGTTCATGGCCATGACGCCGTACATCGCGACGATTCTCGTGCTGGTTCTCATCAGCCGCAATCCCGCCTGGATCCGGCTCAACGTGCCCGCCTCGCTCGGCAAGCCGTTCGCGCTGCGCAGCTAAGAATTTCACCTGCCGGGGAGGTAGGCACGTCCTGCCTTCTTGGCTAAACTAGCCATTGATTCTTTTACTTCTGTCTTCAGGAGAATTCATCCATGCAAAAACGTACTGCCTTCAAGCTCTGCCTCGCCGGCGCCACCGCCGTCGCGCTCAACGCCGCCCCGGTCGCCGTCTTCGCCAAGGACGAGCCGCTGAAGGTCGCCTTCGTCTACGTCAGCCCGGCCAACGAGGAAGGCTGGTCCTCCCAGCATGACATCGCCCGCAAGTTCGTCGAAGAGAAGTTCGGCGACAAGATTAAGGTGACCTGGATCGAGAACATCCCTGAAAACGCCGACGCCCAGCGCGTCATCCGCGACCTCGCCCAGCAGGGCAACAAGATCATCTTCGCGACGTCGTTCGGCTACATGAACTCCGTCATGAAGGTCGCCAAGCAGTTCCCGAACGTCTACTTCGAGCACGCCACGGGCTACAAGACGAGCAAGAACGTCAAGAACTACACGGCCCGCTTCTATGAAGGCCGCTACCTCGCCGGCATGCTCGCCGCCGCCACGACGAAGACCAACATCCTCGGCTACGTCGCCGCCCTTCCGATTCCCGAAGTGTTCCAGGGCATCAACGCCTACACGCTCGGCGCCCGCGCCGTGAACCCGAACATCGAGGTTCGCGTCGTCTGGACGTCCTCCTGGTACGATCCGGGCAAGGAAGCCGACGCCACGAAGGCCCTCATCGGCATGAAGGCCGACGTGATCACGCATCACACGAACTCCACGGCCGTCGCCTCCACCTGCGAAGAAGCCAAGGTTCCGGTCATCTCCTACAACTCCGCCATGCACAAGGCTGCTCCGACGATGCTTCTCGGCGGCGTCGTGCACCGCTGGGAGGAGTACTACACGAACGAAATCCAGAAGGTGCTTGACGGCAAGTGGGACAACACCCCGGTCTGGGGCGGCGCGAACGTCCACATGATCGAGCTTGCCGACATGACCCCGAAGGCTCCGGAAAACGTCGCCTCCCGCATCAAGGCCACCTACGCCAAGCTTGAAAAGGGCGAGTTCCATCCGTTCACGGGCCCGGTCGTCAGCAATGAAGGCAAGGTCATGATTCCGGAAGGCAAGGTCGCCACCGACGAAGAACTCCAGCAGATGATGTACTTCGTTGAAGGCGTGGCCAGCAAGGTCCCGACCGCGAAGTAATCCGCTCTCAAGGGCTTGATTCAGGGCCTCTTCCTCCTTCGGGAGGCGGAGGCCTTTTTGCATTCTCGGCACGCGTCGTGCGAGGCATGAGTCTTTTCGCGGGCTCGGCTAAGATAGCGTTTCGAACGGGGCGAGCGCCCCAGCACTTTTTCCGGATGCCGACATGACGACCGACACGCTTCTTCTGATACTTACGGGCCTGTGCGCCTTTCTCGCTGCCGCAGTGGTCTGGCTCGTGCTCGAAATGCGCCTTCTGAAGATCCAGACTTCGGAGAACCTGCGGCGCGACGAGCATGACGAGATGATCGAGGCGATCCTCACGGGGGTGAGGAGCGAGCGCCAGGAGGTGCAGCAGGCGGTCCTCAACGTCGAGCGCGGCGTCTCGCAGACGCTGGCGGGGCTGACCGGCTACCTCACCGAACAGCAGAACAGGAGCGCGGCCGAGGTGCGCACGCTCAACGAGACGGCCAGACAGTCGCTTGCCGAGACGCGCGAGGTGATGAACCGCCAGCTCCTTGAGCTGCAGGGGCTGGTGGACGCGCGCTTTGCGAAGATCATCGAGACGAATGCATCGGCGAGCGAAGCGCTCGGCGCGAAGCTCGAGTCCAAGTTCTCCGAGATCCGCACGAGTGTTGACGCCAGCCTTGAAAAGGTGCGCGCAGGCAACGAGGCCCGCCTTGAGGAGATGCGCGCGACGGTTCAGGAAAAGCTCGACCGCACGCTCTCCGAGCGCCTCACGGCGAGCTTCAGGACCGTGGACGAGAAGCTCGGCCTCGTGCAGACGGGGCTCGGCGAGATGCGCACGATGGCCGAGAGCGTCAGGGACCTCAAGGGCATCCTCGCGAACGTGAAGACCCGCGGCACCTTCGGCGAGACGCAGCTCGCCTCCATCCTTGCCAACATCCTCACGCCCGCGCAGTACGGCGCCCAGGTGAGGGTCGTGCCGGAAAGCCGCGAGGCAGTGGACTTTGCGGTGAGAATGCCGAGCGCTTCGGGTGACGGCCCCTGCTGGCTCCCCATGGACTCGAAATTCCCCGTTGAGGACTATGCGCGCCTGCTTGACGCCGAGGCGAGGGCGGATGCGGCTGCGGCCACACAGGCGAGGGCGGCGCTCGAGAGGGCCGTCCTCGTGCAGGCGAAGTCGATTCACGACAAGTACGTCAGGCCGCCCTACACGACGGAATTCGCCGTGATGTACCTGCCGAGCGAGGGGCTTTATGCGGAGGTGATCAGGATTCCGGGGCTCTTCGAGAAGCTTCAGCGCGACTGGCGGATCACGCCTGCGGGACCGACGGTCGTCTCGGCGCTCGTCAACAGCCTGCAGATGGGCTTTGTGACGCTTGCGCTTCAGGAGCGCTCGAGCGAGGTCTGGAAGGTGCTCGGCGAGGTCAAGGGCGAGTTCCTGCAGTTCGCCGAGGGCTTCGCGAAGGTGCAGAAGAAGTTCTCCGAGGCGCAGTCGAGCCTCGATGCAATGAAGACGCGCCAGAACGTGATGCAGAAGAAGATGAGTTCGATCGAGGCGGCGGGCCTTCTCGATGAAGGCGGGCAGGACGGGACGGACGCTGCGGACAAACTGTCTCAAGGTGTACGAATTTCTAACGCGGGCGCTGCGGCTGGGCTAAACTGAATGCATGGCCGCCGCGGGTGCGGGTCAATAACCCGTGCCTGAGGCAGAGGCTTGAAAGAGCCTTTGTTGATCGGCCTTTGGGCCGTGCAAGCGGCACCTGTGGGTATCCGCAAAGGACTCGCGCTTCTCGAAAAAAGAAGCACTTTTTCAACCGAACTTAGAAAGGAGGACGGCGCTTCCTCCCCCGTCTAGAGACTGAGGTTTCCGCGCCGAATTTTCATGAAGAAGATCGTGCTTGCTGCCATGATGATCTGTGGCGCCGTTGCGCTTGCCGGCTGTAACACTGTCGCCGGCATCGGCACCGACCTCAAGAAGGGGGCCAACCACGTCGGTACGGCGCTTGAGCGCGTCGGCTCCAAGGGGCAGAGCAGCCAGGCGCCTGCCAAGCCTGCAGAATCCAAGCCGGCCGAGGACAAGTGAGTCCTCTCCTTTGAGTGAATGCACGGGACCCGCTTCGAACGTCGAGGCGGGTTCTTTTATTTCGTGAACACCGCATGAGGCGCGCGGCCCGTTTCGGCCTATGGGCGCTCCTTCCTTGAGGCGAGCTCGATGACGAGGTCTGCAAGGCCCTGCGGGCTTTTGATCGACTTCGTCATGATGAGAAAGCGCCCGTGGACGACGTAGGCGGGAATGCCCTGGATGCGCGCCGTGTCGTAGCCCGTTCGCCAGAGGTCTGCGAGCGCGGCGACCTCGGGCGTTTTGCGGGCGGTTTCGAAGTCGGCGTGGGAGAGTCCCGTGGCGTCCTCGCCCGTCTTCAGGAAGGCCTCCTCGCCCGCGAACCAGCGTCTGGCCTGTCTGTTGTAGGCCTTGTACCAGGCGTCCTTGGCCTTTTTGTAGAGCGAGTCGGCATCCGTGACGCTGCGGCCCGAAGCTCCGTCGAGCAGCTCGCACCAGGCGAGAAACTCGCTTGCAGCCCTGCCGTACTTGCCTCGGGCCTCGATGTGCCACGGCGCAAAGCGCAGGCCCGTCTCCCGGATCCGCTCCCAGAGTTCGGGATCGACGGCGACGTCGTACTTGTAGCAGAACGGGCAGTCGTAGGAGAAGAGCTTGATGAGAAGGCTTTCGGCCCCCTGTATCGGAGACTCGAGCTCGACGCAGTCGTCGCCCGCCTTGAAGGCGAAGGCGCAGGGAATGGCGGAGGCGGCGACGAGTGCAGCGCCCTGAACGAAGGTGCGGCGAAGCATGCTGGATTCTCCTCTTCGGGGCGGGCGGTCTGCGTCCGCCGCAAGTCGGTTCGATTCTTCAGTTTAGGCCGGGGACGAAAAGACAAGGCCCCGCGGGTTTGCTTCGCGGGGCCTTGTCTCAGAGCGCGTGGCTCAGGTCTGCGTGAGGACCGTGCTTACGCGTCGTTTTCCTGCGCATTGTGCGGACGACGGCGGAAGCGGTTGCGCAGGCCGCCGAGGCGACGGTGATGCTGCGGCTTGGGTTCGAGCGCGGGGTCCTGGGCCGGGGCGCCGTTGTAGCGCGGGATGTCGGCGGGGACCGGGGCGAGTTCGCCGAATTCGGGCGTTTCGCCTGCGAGGAACTTCCTCTCGTAGTCTTCGAGCGCGCGGCCCACGACCTTCGACAGACCGATCAGGGCGATGATGTTCGGGATCGCCATCAGGCCGTTGAAGAGGTCGGCGAGCTCCCACACGAGGGTGACGTGAAGGAAGGAGCCGGCCATGATGAAGGCGAGGACGAGCACGCGGTAGATCGAGACGTAGCGCACGCCGACGAGGTACTTGACGTTCTGCTCGGCGAAGAAGTACCAGCCGACGATGGTCGTGAAGGCAAAAAAGAGCAGGCAGACCGCGACGAAGCCGTTGCCGATCGTGCCCAGACCGAGCGTGAAGGCCTTCTGGGTAAGCGCGATGCCGGTCGTCGTGCCGTCAAGCGAACCCGTGCAGAGGATCACGAAGGCGGTCATGTTCACGACGATGAACGTGTCGATGAAGAGGCCGACGATGGCGGCGAGACCCTGTTCGGCGGGGTGCTTGACGCGGGCCACGGCGTGGGCGTGCGGGGTCGAGCCCATGCCGGCTTCGTTCGAGAAGAGGCCGCGGGCGACGCCGTAGCGGATGGCTTCCTTGATGCCGGCGCCGATGACGCCGCCGGTGGCGGCCATCGGATCGAAGGCGCCCACGAAGATCATTTCAAAGGCATGCATCACGCCTTCGAGGTTCGTGAAGATGATGGTGAGCGATCCGATGACGTAGATGAGGGCCATGATCGGGACCATCTTTTCGGCGAACGAGGCGATGCGACGGATACCGCCGATGAAGATGAAGCCGGCGATGATGAAGGTGAAGATGCCGGTGATCCAGGTCGGGACGTTGAAGGCCGTGTAGAAGGCGCCGGCGATCGAGTTGGCCTGTACCATGTTGCCCACGAAGCCGAGCGCGATGATGATTGCGACCGAGAAGAAGGCGGCGAGCGTCTTGCTGCCGAGACCCTGGCTGATGTAGTAGGCCGGGCCGCCGGTCAGGTGGCCGTGGGCGTCGCGGGTGCGGTAGAGCTGGGCGAGGACGGCTTCGGAGAAGATGGTCGCCATGCCGAAGAAGGCGGCGATCCACATCCAGAAGATGGCGCCCGGACCGCCCATGGCGATGGCGGTGGCCACGCCGGCGAGGTTGCCCGTGCCCACCTGGGCCGAGATGGCCGTCGCGAGCGACTGGAAGGAGGACATGCCGTCCTTGTCGGCCTTGCGGCCGAAGAGCGTGATGCCGCCGAAGACGTGCTTGACGGCCATGACGAAGCGCTTGATCTGAACGAATCGAAGCTTGAAGGTGAAGTACAGGCCCGTGCCGACGAGCAGCGGAATGAGGCCGTACATGCCCCAGAGCAGGCTGTTGATGCTCTGAATGATTTGAGTGGTCTGATCCACGGTGATGACTCCGGTTTTTGCTTGAAAAGTGGGGCAGTCTTCGGGCGGAGTTTGTCCGAATCTGGGCCTTATGATTCTGACCGGGGAGGCAGGAAGCGGACACTTGGAAACGATCCTGCGGACAAGCGGTTGAAGAATAATGATTCGCCCGGTCCCGGGTTCTCAGGCGGAACCCGAGCCTTCATTCTATGAATTGATTCGGGAATCGCGGGACGCCCCGGGACGCATTCAGGGGATGGGCATTCTGCCTAGATTCGGGGGAAACGCCTGTGCGTGTGGCGCTGGTGGAGTTTCGTATCGTTTCGGATGATTTCGGGGTTCGTTGACGCGCGTCAAGGCGGTTAGGGAGAGTCGGCGGATGGCCTGCGGCACAGGCTAAGGCGTATTCCCTAGGTGGTTCCGACGGGATTGGGTGACACGAAACAGGGGCTTCTCAGACGGAGCGGAAACGGCTAAAATAATCGGCCTTTTTCTTCCTCTGTTTTTTGGAGTCGTACATGCTGCGAAAGTTCATGCGCGGTGCGCTTTATGTCGCCTTCGCCATGGTGGCCCTCTGGATCATCGTCAACGTCATCGCCATGGCGAAGTACGCGCTCAGCTGAGCGCGTCGAGCCTCGCCGCCGTCTCTTCGGGACGCAAGGCGCAGGCGCCGTATCGCTTCATCTTGCGGCCGGCCTTGAGCACGAGCTTGTCCTTGCTCACAAGAAGCTTTGCGCCGCCCGCAAGCGTGAGCGTGAAGAACTTCTGGTCAAGGGGGTCCCTGCACTGGACCGTGATGACGTCGGCCGCCTCCCTGATCTTCTCCTCGTCGACGGGCACGCTCATCGAGCACCAGAGCGCTGCGAGTCTCGCCGCCTCGTCCTCGTCGCCCGTGAACGCGGGGCGCGAGAGCACCTCCGCAAGCTCCATGACCGCCTCGCCCGAGCGCAGCGCATGGATGCGCCCTTCCTCGAGGGCTCGTCTCAAGTCCTCAGAATGTGGGTCTTCCCAGTAGATGAGGTCGAGCACGACGTTGGTGTCGATGACGGCGGGCACGCCCCTCGGTTCGGAACCTGCCAGGGCAATGACTTCGGCAGCTACGCGGCTGCTCAGGCGTTCGGTAAGCGGCATGAAGATCTTTTCGGAATGTTGCTGGGCCGTGAAAAGGTCGCGGTGAGGGACTGACGGCCGATGAAAATATGTTGACGTTCTCTCCGCCGTGAACGACGGAGATTCTCTACTGCGTCAGCAACTTGCGCTGCTGATCACTTCGGTGGATTCCTGCTGCTGATTCGGCGCCGGCTTTTTAGATCGGCCCAAATTCACTTGAGCCTGAGCATTCCTCTCAGACTCCCCACAGGCTAACGAGCTTCGTCCGCGCTCTTTGATGTTGATCGCAGCCACGACGTCCGCGTTTCCCTGATGTCCGCAGGAAACGCATTTGAACAACGCCTGCGTTTTGCGATTGTCTTTGGAAACACAGCTGCATATCGGGCAGGTGCGACTTGTATTCTGCGGCGGCACCGTATGTACGTGTCCGCCAAGTCTCAACGCCTTCCAATCAAGCTTGGAGAAAAACATCCCCCAACCCTGATCGAGAATGGAACGGTTGAGACCACTCTTTTGTGCAACGCGACTGCCGGGCTCCTCAACAGTTCCCTTCGCGGATGCCGTCATGTTCTTGATCTTCAAGTCCTCTCTGAAAATCTCTGCGTGGTTCTTGCAGATTTCCAGCGAGACCTTTTCGATGAAATCACGACGGACATTGGCGATATGCTGATGAAGCCTTGCAATCGCGGCCTTCTGTTTGCGCCAATTCTTCCCGAACTTCTGCATTCTTGCGAGCCTGCGCTCGCATCCTGGCGAGCTTCTTAAGCGACTTCTTGAGTGCGCCGCACGGTTCGAAGAACGTGCCGTCGGAAAGCGTGCAGAAACGGACGCATCCCATGTCAATGCCGACACTGTCGCCGGCATGCTTGGGAGGTTCCATTTCGTACTCGGTCTGGATGGAAACATATACATGGTCAGCTCCCCGTTTGCAAGTGTTCGGGGGATTTTTTGAGCCTCTTCG
>ERZ791931.1182-NODE-1182-length-21401-cov-5.877916_pt1 | contig 21401 bp, 14 predicted proteins | sample MGYA00510127_ERZ791931 | MGnify/ENA primary metagenome ERZ791931 (study PRJEB30046, sample SAMN00792067) | human gut metagenome | study: EMG produced TPA metagenomics assembly of the A metagenome-wide association study of gut microbiota in type 2... | reverse complement strand
GACGCCTGTGGGCGCGGGTGGCCGAATGGCCGGGTCGCGGCTGGTCGCCGCCGCCCGTCGACGGCAGGCCGCGCGTCCCGTTCCCCGACGACCCCGCCATGCGCGTGTGCCCGGAGACCGTCCACCGTTGGGTCTACGCCGACCGCCATCGCCGTGAGCGCCGGGCGCGCCGCCTTCCACGCGGCAGCAGGAGGCGGCGCAGGCGTGGCGGCGGGAGGACGTCGCGTTTCCCGATTCCCGGACGGGCTCCCATCTCCGAGCGTCCGCCGGAGGCCGGCGATCGCAGCGGTTTCGGCCATTGGGAGGCCGACAGCGTGATCGGCGCCGGATGCGACCTGCACACCGAGGTCGAGAGGAAGACCAGGTTCCTCATGGCCGGGATCGTGCCCGATAAGACCGCCGGGGAAAGCGTCGGGGCGCAGCTGGCGATGTTCTCGCCGCTGCCGGCCGGCGCGCGCGTCAGCGTCACGCACGACAACGGCACCGAGTTCGCCCGCCACACGCGCCTGCGCGAGCTGGGCATGGACACGTGCTTCGCCGACCCGTACTCCAGCAGGCAGCGGGGAGGCAACGAGAACAGGAACGGCATGATCCGCCGGTATCCGCACAAACGCGGCGAGATCCGGATGGGCATGGCCGGGGAGCTGCGGGAGATTGTCGACGAGGCCGACAACCGTCCCATGCGCGTGCTGGACTACCGGACGCCCGCCGAGGCATTCGCCGACGAACTGCTAGAATTGCAGGACCAACAGGGGTGTTGCACTTCTAAATAGACAACGGGAACGCCCGGCAACGAACGATCGGGTACTACAATGTCAGTAAGTGTGAAACAAGGCGGTCACACGAGCAGTACCATCCCCGACGAGGAGACAAACGTGACAACAACGAACATCTACATCGCAAGTCCTGAAGGCGCAAACGGACGCAACGTCGTGGCATACGGCGTGCTCAAGGCGCTGACCACCAAATTCAAGACCACCGTGTTCCGCCCCGCGGTCTCCAATCACGACCACTTCACCCCCATCCTGCTGAACGCCTCCAACGCCGGCCTCGGCGTCGCGCTGTCCACCGGACTGGACATTCACCAGGTGCGCAAGGACAAGGAAGGCTCCCGCGGCGACATCGTCGCGGCGTTCAACGACGCGATGAACGTGTCCCGCGCGGACGCGGCGCTCATCGTCGGCACCGACAAGTCGCACGTCAACGACCCGACCGCCTACGAGTTCAACGCGAACATCGCCGCCGACCTGCAGGCCGGCGTCTTCCTCGCCGTGTGCACCATCGATCGTTGGCCTGACGAGCTCAAGGACACCGTCCGTCTCTCCATCGAAGGCATGGAGGCCGCCGGCAACAAGGTGCTGGGCATCTTCGTGACGGGCTGCGAGCCGCGCCACTCCGTCTCGGTCAAGGACACGCTCGCGGACTTCGGGCTGCCGGTGTGGACGGTCCCCCAGATCCCGTTCACCGAGGCGTCGCAGGCCGATGCGGCGCTCGCCGCCTTCCAGGCGAACGTGCCGACCGAAGAGGTCCTGCGGGCCATCAACGTCGAGATCGACTTCCCGATCACCTCGTACGCCTTCCAGTACAGCCTGCTCGGCCGCGCCAAGGCGAACAAGAAAACGATCGTGCTGCCCGAAGGCGAAGAGGACCGCATCATCAAGGCGGCCGACTACCTGCTGGAGCGCGAGATCGCGAACCTCATCATCGTGGGCGACAAGGGCGCGATCCTCGCCCGGGGCGCGGAACTCGGTCTGACCCATCTGGGCAAGGCGCGCTTCCAGGCCATGGACGACGAGAACATCCTCAAGCCCATGGTCGCCAAGCTGTGCGAGCTGCGCGCCAAGAAGGGCATGACCGAAGAGCAGGCCCGCAAGCAGCTGACCGACGCGAGCTATTTCGGCACGATGCTCGTCGTGCTCGGTTACGCCGACGGTCTGGTGTCCGGCGCGGTCAACTCCACCGCAAACACCGTGCGTCCGGCGCTGCAGGTCATCAAGACCAAGCCCGGGCAGAGGCTCGTCTCCGGCGCCTTCCTGATGTGCTTCAAGGACCACGTGACCGTGTTCTCCGACTGCGCCATCAACCTCAACCCGGACGCCGAACAGCTCGCGGAGATCGCGCTGCAGTCCGCCGTGACCGCCAAGGCGTTCGGCATCGAGCCCAAGGTCGGCATGCTCTCCTACTCCACCCTCGGCTCCGGCAAGGGGCCGGACGTGGACATCGTCGAAGAGGCCACGCGAATCGTCAAGGAGAAGGCTCCGGACCTGCCCGTCGTCGGCTCCATCCAGTTCGACGCCGCATGGTCGCCCGACGTGGCAGCCACCAAGGCCAAGGGCAACGACGTGGCCGGACACGTCAACGTGTTCGTGTTCCCCGACCTGTGCTCCGGCAACATCGGCTACAAGGCCGTGCAGCGTTCCTCCGGGGCGCTCGCCATCGGCCCCGTGCTGCAGGGCCTCAACAAGCCCGTCAACGACCTCTCACGCGGTGCGACGGTGCAGGACATCATCAACACCATCGCATTGACCGCCATCGAGGCCCAGTGACGCGGGTGTTTTAGCGGTCTCCACGCGATACAGCCGCTCTTTACGACCACCCCAGTCGATTCGCGACAGCCCCCGCCAGCGGGGGCACGTGCAATCTGTCGTTTGCTCTTCACCTATAACCAGCCCCGCTGTTTACTTCACGGCTCAGCCCGTCAGCGGGGCTTTTCTCTTTGGTGGCTCTCGGCGAAACCTGCGGCGCTGATTTGTAGCAAGCAGCGAGTAATCTATCAGATGGAAAGCCGTGTTTCGCGGTACGTATCAATCATGGAGGATGCCCACAATGGCGAAAACCGTCCTTGTCATCAATTCCGGTTCCAGCTCTATCAAGTATCAGCTGGTCGATCTTGAGTCCGGCGAAGGTCTGGCCTCCGGTCTCGTCGAGAAGATCGGCGAACCGGTCGACGGTCACTACAAGCACGAGTACAACGGCGAGAAGCACGAGCTCGAAGAGCCGATCCACGACCACGAGCAGGGCCTCAAGCGCGTGCTCGGCTTCTTCAAGGAGTACGGCCCGGACCTGTCCGAAGCAGGCATCGTCGCCGTCGGCCACCGTGTGGTTCAGGGCGGATCCCTCTTCCCGAAGCCGGCCCTCGTGACCGACAAGACCATCAACGCCGTCAAGGACCTGGCCGTGCTCGCCCCGCTGCACAACGGCCCGGAGGCCAAGGGCGCCGAAGTCATGCGCGCGCTGCTGCCCGACGTTCCGCAGATCTTCGTGTTCGATTCCTCCTTCTTCTTCCAGCTGCCGAAGGCGGCCAGCACCTACGCGCTGAACAAGGAGATTGCCGACCAGTACCACATCCGCCGTTACGGCGCCCACGGCACCTCGCACGAGTTCATCTCCTCCGTGGTCCCCGGCGTCATCGGCAAGCCGGCCGAAGGCCTCAAGCAGATCGTGCTGCACATCGGCAACGGAGCCTCCGCCTCCGCCGAGGTTTCCGGCAAGCCGGTCGAGACCTCCATGGGTCTGACTCCGCTTGAAGGCCTGATGATGGGCGGCCGCACCGGCGACATCGACCCGGCCGTGGTCTTCCACCTCATCCGCAACGCCCACATGAACGTGGACGAGCTCGACACCCTGTTCAACAAGCGCTCCGGCATGATGGGCATGACCGGCTTCGGCGACCTGCGCGAGGTTCACCGTCTGGTGGCCGAGGGCAACGAGGACGCCAAGCTGGCCCTCGACGTGTACGTGCACCGCATCGTCAGCTACATCGGCAACTACACCTACCAGATGGGCGGCTGCGACGTAATCACCTTCACCGCCGGCGTCGGCGAGAACGACGACATCGTGCGCAAGATGGTGTGCGACAAGCTCGCCCCGTTCGGCGTCAAGCTGGACGAGGAGAAGAACGCGAAGCGCTCCAAGGAGCCGCGCATCATCTCCACCCCGGACTCCTCCGTGATCATCGCCGTCATCCCGACGAACGAGGAGCTGGCCATCGCCCGCAAGTCCGCCGAAATCGCCGAGAACGGCGCGGACACTTACGGCAACACGTTCACCAAGTGACGAACTGCCGTTAGCAGGCCGCAGTCCGTCTAACGCAAACGGACGAACATAAATGAGGGGCTGACTCCGCTGGGAACCAGCCCCTCATCGTATATCCGTGATATTCGTCGCGGTCACCGCTCCAACATGCCGGTCCACATGCCCACGAAATCGGGCAGTGTCTTGCGCGTGGTCTCCACATTGACGATTCGGACGCCCGGCACGGCCAGCCCGATCATCGCGGCGAACGTCGCCATGCGGTGATCAGCGTAGGATTCCATCACCTCACCGTGCAGACGCTCAACCGGCACAGGAGTGATCTCGATGCCATCCTCCAGTTCGCGGGCCTCTCCCCCGATGCGCGTGATCTCCGTGACCAGCGCCTCCAGACGGTTCGTCTCATGACCACGCAGATGACCGATGCCGAGCATACGGGTCGGAGCATCGGCAAACGCCAGTATCGCCGCGAGCGACGGCGCGATCTCCCCTGCCGCGGTCAGGTCGAAATCACCAAGACCATGCACATGGCCGTCGCCACTCACCTCGCAATACCGCACGCCGTCCTCTTCGGGGAACGAGACGCGCGCGCCCATGCGTTCCAGATATCCCGGCAGCAGTCCACCGGGCTGGGTGGTCTCAGCAGGCCAGTGCGGCACGCGCACCGTGCCTCCGGCGATCAAAGCCGCGCCGAGGAACGGCGCCGCATTCGACAGGTCAGGTTCGACGACCACGCGTTCCGGCAGCTGCAACGCGGCATGGCCGACTCGCCAGACGCGAGACTCCTCATCAGCGGTCGCATTGCCGCTCGCGCCGTTCACATCAGCGACGGTCATGCGGATATGCGGCAGGCTCGGCGTCTTCTCCCCCGTATGCCGCAACTCCAGCCCACCGGGCAGGCGCGACCCGATCAGCAGCAGACCGGAGATGAACTGTGACGAGCCGGACGAGTCGATGCTCACCTTGGCGGCAGCGGAACCGTCATCGGCCTGTTCACCATCATGACGCGGTGGCGTGATGGTGAACGGCAGCCGGCCGTGCTCGCCGTGGTATTCGACGCGGGCGCCAAGCTGTTCGAGCCCGTCGAGAACCGGCTGCATCGGCCTCGCGTATGCCTGATCGTCTCCATCGAACCGCACCGGGGCGTCCGCGAACAGCGCCAGTCCCGGCACGAAACGCATCACCGTGCCGGCGAGTCCGCAGTACACGCCCACATTGCCGCTGAATCGGCCGGATTCCGGCGGCGTCACCGTGACCGTGGTGTCGTTTTCCGGGTCGATGTCGCAGCGCACACCAAGCGCCGACAGCGCTCCCATCATCAGTTCGGTGTCGCGCGAGCGCAACAGCCCGACAAGCGTGACGGGCTTCGCGCCAAGCGCGGCGAGGATCAGGTACCGATTCGACAGGGATTTGCTGCCGGGGATGGTCACGGTCGCGTTCAGCGGGCCGTCAGCGGTCGGGGCCGGCCACAGGTTGTCATTGTTCGTTTCGCTCATACGTCCAATCGTATCGTCTTCGTTCGAGTTATGGCATTTTCCGTCCGCATCGGCGGAATCGTTCGCGCCCATGTCGTCATTTCCGGCAACCGGGCCAGGCGAGCGCCAAACGCCACCGCGCGCATTCGACCTTTCATCTGTCAGCGCTCTCATGAACGCGGTCGTATACTGGGCGATACGAAAGGAGGCCAGGATGGCGACCATGATGCTCACATCGACGCTGCGCGGAGCCACAGGGATGATCCCGCATGCACTGCCCGGGCTGCACGGCGGTCGACTGGCGTACATCACGACCGCCGCGGCCGTGGAGCCATGGGGGTTCGCGCATACGATGCTGACCCGCCGCCAACTGCGTCAACTGGGATTCCGCGTCACCGAACTGGATGTTTCAACGGCCGCTGCCCCCGACGTGCGGAGCACCCTCTCGGACGCCGACTGCATATATGTCGGCGGCGGCAATTCGTTCTTTCTGCTGCAGGAACTGCGGCGGAGCGGCGCGGATGCGCTGCTCGCCGAACGGATAGCCGACGGGATCCCGTATATCGGCGAATCAGCCGGTTCGGTCATCATGTCGCCGGACATCGGCTACTGCTCCATCATGGACCGCACGGATCGTGCCCCGGGTCTGCGCGACTACAAAGGACTTGGTCTGACGGATTTCCACGTGGTGCCGCATCTGGGCAATCCCACGATGGGTCAGGCGGCACGGCTCATCGTCGAACGGTATTCCACGGAGCTCGACCTACGCGCGCTCACTGACCGTCAATCACTGCTCGTCAGGGACGGCGGCATCACCATGTTGCAGTCATGACGAGGTATCACGGTTCGGGCACGACCCCTTTCCGGCGCGATTCGCCATCTTCTCTCCCCCGGTCATGGGCGAAAAGCCCGGAATCACATCGTCATTGAACCGTATCTACGTTTCGAGGGGTTGATTTCGGTCTCGCCGGACATCTATCTACGTTTCGAGGGGGGGTGCCAGCCAAGTATGAACGCTCCCAAAACCGCGCAATCCCAGCAGCAAAAAACGCTTAATACTTCGGATATCGCGTTTGGGCAACCCCCTGAAATGCAGATAGATGTTCCTGATCCATCAGATCAACCCCTCGAAATGTAGATACCACCAATTTCGCCCACACTAATCCCGCTTTCACGCCTCAAACGGCGATTAGCGCAGCCCGGGACCGCGTTTCCATTCGGAATTATTCGGGCGGCGGCCCACTGGCGACGATAGGATGGTCAATAGCAGCCGGCACCGCAATCACCACCGGCGCCATTGAAGGGACCAGCATGGAATTCGTCCTCAAAGGCATCTTTGACTACGCCGTCTCGAACGGGTGGATCGGTGAGAATCCTGTGGACAGGGTCACCGTGCCGAAGATCGCCTCCGACGACGACATGGTGTCCCTCTCGGTCCGCGAGGTCGAGTTGCTCGCGGACGAGGCGGAGAAGATCGGGAAGCCGGTGGACGGTCTGCTGGTCAGATGGCAGGCCTATACGGGATGCCGCATAGGCGAATCGCTTGCCCTCAAGGTCGGTGACGTGGACGCGGCCAAGCGTCGCGCCAAGATAGGCCGCACATGGACTGACGACGGGCACGGCGGCAGCATGCTCGGCACCCCGAAGAACGGAAAGGCCCGCAACATCGCGATACCACGGTTCCTCATGCCGCAGATCAAGGCGCAGATGGATGGCATGGGTGATGACGACTGGCTGTTCCGTGCCACCTGTGGCGGGAACGTCTGGACGAACACGTGGCGGAAAAGGATATGGAACAAGGCCGTCAAGCGGCCGGCATGGCGGACGAGGGCGTGACCATACACAGTCTGCGCCACACATACGCGAGCTTCGCGATCGCCCAGGGCGCGGACGTGAAGACCCTGCAAATGCAGCTCGGCCACTCCTCTCCCAGCATCACATTGAACACCTACACGGCGCTCTGTCCGGAACGATTGGACGACGTGGCCTACGCGATCAGAACCCTCCGCGAGCGCGAACTCGTGTGAATCGGGCATGGAGGTCCCGCGGCGTTTGCATGCATTTGTATGCGGATTGTTTTCGACGGAAAAAAGCCCTTGAAAACCTAATGTTTCCAAGGGCCGCCGGTCGGGCTGACAGGATTTGAACCTGCGACATTCTGTTTTAACGGACGGTTTTCACGCTGATGCACGCTGCCGTGCGTATTCCCGCTTTTCGTTTATATTCCAACGATTTCCAAGGATAGCACATGCGCATTATGACGCGCTGATATGCGCTGTTTGCAGGAGCCATGGGCTCGATTAGTGCCCGATTTTTCACTCCGGCGCAGCAATCGCCGCGCCGGATTCATTGATCTTATAAGCGCTATCACTGGTTCCACTCGTCAGGCCAGTTCGACGGCTGTGGCAGCTCCTCCAATGCGGGTAAAGCCCCTATGATGTCCAGCGTCTTCAGGCTGACCGTGATGACCCGTTCCACCAGATCGACGATATACCGTGGGTCATCTGAATAATCATTCGGGTCGTTCACGATACCGGATTTCTTGTCCGCGCGAACCTGATACCGATCAATCAACCAGCCGAGCGCCGACTTGCCATTGACCACATACTCATACGCCCGCAGCGGGATACCTCGAATGATCAGATTATCTGCGACCTTAAGCACCGTATAATCAGACGTCTTCTTACCGGTCTCGGGATCCTTGATCTTATTCGGATATGACATTTTCTCCGTACGGCCCGGATTCGATGCGTCTCCGATCTCCTCGACGGGATACCGGTCCACCGTCTCATAGTTCAGGTGCAGGTCGGCCAATGCGCGACCGGCTTGCATGAACGCCTTGAAATCCTTCGCCAGTGGAATGCGAGGCAGCTCCTTCTTCAGATTATTGGCGAACCGCCTACGGTACTCCGGCGAATGGAGGACACCGTATACATAGTAGAAGATGTCCTCCTTCGTGATGCGTTGATTCGGATATGCAGTGCGGAACACCGCAAGGCCTGTATCCGTGATCGCATCATGCCGAATGTAGCCATGCTCGTCAACAGCACCATCGCCTGAGAACAACGTGCCATCATCGTCGGATGCCTTCTCATACCAGTAGAGCGGAAAACACTGGTCAGTGCTTTGCATATGTAAATCTGGAACTACATCAGTCACTAAACAGGAATAGGATCTGCCTGCATTAGGACCAACCATAACTATTTCGACATTCTCCGCGCCCACATAGGGGAACAGCTGAGACTGAAGGTACGTACGATTATTGAACTGCGAGTCCATATACATATGCTGCTTGAAGAACGGCCTATACGCAGACAGCCGAAGGCCAGAGGAATGATATTCCGCCGTCTTGTCATGCGCCATGTCATCATAGACTTCAGCGGTCCATTTAATCCGCGTCTCATCCGATGTCAGGAACGACTTGACGTTAGACGGCATACCAGCCTGATGCCACCGTTCACGCTCCGACAGGTACGTGTCAACGGTCTTACGCATGTTGGATTCAACGACAGATCGCACGGCATTATAGCACCACGGATCGCGGTTCGTCTTGATACCAGACGACCAGATAGAGAACAGACCTGTATCCAGCTTCTTCATACCCTGTTGGATACCGGTTGGAACGAACTGACCATAGCTGTCATCGCGCTGGTCCAACCAGTCGCCATGTTTGTCCGGCGTCAGAATCGTCCACGCAGGATCTTCATCCACGCAGTCCTTCAATTGGTTCTTCTTATCCTCCAATGACCTGCTTTTACCGCAGTCAACATAATGTATGACACCATGTTCAGAGGAATGAGGGTTCTTAATCAACAGAGATATGGCGATCGGAGACTTAGAACCGCTGCCGAATATATTGTCTCCTTCATCTACGAGCTGCTGCTTCGTCAGCCGTCGAAACTCCTTATTCCCTCGAAGATCGTATACATATATGGAGTTGAACTCGTTGACGAATGTCTTACGGACGCCGTCTCCGGCCCCACCCTTCAACCATCCTGCACCTGATACGAAGCAGACGATGCCGGATTCTCCGATACGATCAGACGCCCAACGCATGGCCATGTAGTACGAGTTGTAGAGGTTGTTCTTCAAAGTCGCGCTTGATTCCTTGGCATACGTCCGTTCAATGCGCTGTTTTAACTGCGGATACAGATCCGTCTTATCGTTGTTATACGGCGGATTCCCCACGATGATGCGGATCGGCAATGCCTTCTGTTCACGGACGCGCTGCGTATTCTCGGCGAATACGTTCAGATCGTCCTGGTCGTCGTTCTCATGCATCTGGAACGTATCGGTCAACAATGCTCCCGGGAATGCCTTGTACTCGCCGCCGATGCGCTTGTGGTAGGACTGTTCGATGTTGATGTCCATGATGGTCGCGGCCAACGGGACGATCTCATTCGAGTGCAGATCATGCTCATACTTGTAAGGTAGATCGGCGTCGGAGATCAACGACTCGTCCTCGATCAGGCGGCTGATATACGTGCCGGTACCGGCGAAACCATCGAGAATATGGACGCCTTTATCGCCCAATGATTGGCCGAACTCACGCGTCAATGCGCGTTGCACCATGTGCAGCTGCGCATCCACGACCTCGACCGGCGTATACACGATGCCCAGTGAATCGGCCGTATCCTTGAACGCCTTCGTGAAGAAGTCGTTGTAGATCTCCTTGATGAGGTTCTGCTTCGCCACATCGGATTCGAGTTGGCTGGCAGCCAGCCGGACGGATGCGTAGAGTTCACGTAGCGTGAAGCTGCCGATGTCCTTGGGCAGTCCCGCGTCATAGAGCGCGTTCAGCGCGCGGTCAAGTCCTTTGACGATGGGGTTATTGTCGAGGACGTTTTTGTTGGTGAACAGGGTCTGGAAGATGGGTTTGGTGATTTCATGCTGGGCGAGTACGGCGATCGCGTCGGTTTCCGTGTAGCCTGGGTTCAGGCTGTCGCGTAGTCCCTTGAGGAATGTTTGGAATGGTTCGCGGGCGGCTTCGCTATCCACGAGTCGGGCGATGCGTGCCGCTCTGGCCTGGGTGATGTCTGCGATGTCCCCGGTCCATTCACCCCAGTAGATCTTGGTACCGCATTTGCGTACAATCTGCGCGTTGATGGCCTGCGCCATTCTGGCGATACTCAGGTCAAGCTCCGCCTGAATTGCTTCCTCTTTCCCGTGTTTCTGCACATCATTATCAGTAGTACTGGTTGGATTAGTGTTGGTGGTGTCGGGTCCGCCGACCGGTGTCATGGTGTTGGTTTTGGTGCCGCGTGTTTTGAGTTTGGACGCATCGAGTACGTCAACTTCAATGATGCGGTTCAACGCGTTATCGTCACCAAGGGAGGCGGCGTTGATGATCGCGTCGAGGCGTTCGTCGTGGCTGCGTAACGCGGTGACCGCATCCCATACGGGCTTGTACGCGCCAGAGGAAAGAATCGTGTCCGGATCCGCGTCCAACGGGACGACGACGGGAATGATGATGTACCCGTATTGTTTGCCCGGGGCCTTGCGCATGACACGTCCGACGGACTGGATGATGTCCACTTTGCTACGACGCGAGTTCAGATAGATGATCGCATCCAAATCGGGTACGTCGATACCCTCGGCGAGGCAACGCGCGTTGGACAGGATACGGCATTCGTTCTCACCGGTATCCGCAGCGAGCCAGTCAAGCTTGGTTTTCCTAGTTTGGGCGTCCATGGTGCCGTCGACGTGGTCGATATCCACGAGCACCTCGCGTCCGGCCTTGACGAGCAGCTGGTTTTCTTCGTTCTCTTCCAAGTTGGCGGTGTAGTCGTCAATGACGGTACGGAACTTATCAGTCAACGCCTTGGACGACTTGATGTCCTTGGCGAACGCGATGGCATGGTGAAGCACTCGTTTGGAATCATCCTTGATGGCCTCATCGGTGTGTTTGCCGTGTGTGGCGATGTCGGTGATGCTGCGCGCGTGACGACGGTCGAACAAAGCCTTCCAACAGCCCACGAACTTGGCCGCATCATCCAAAGGAATCTCCGAGTCCTTGGCACCGTACATGCGTTGCATTTCACGGCCCATCATCTGTTCGGACACCTGCATGACGACGATCTTGTAATCAGTCAAAAGCCCCGCATCCACGGCCTTGCCGAAACTCAACCGGTACGCGACACGCCCGTACACGGTTTCATCGTCCATACTGGCAATCTCAATCGCACCCTGCTGAGCCTTGCTCTTCGCATCACTACTGAAAATACGCGGCGTGGCGGTCATATACACACGTTTGGTACCGTGAACGAAACTATCCTTATGAATCTCACGGAAAGCGCTCTCACCATCCATCACACCCGTAGTCCGATGAGCCTCATCACAAATAATCATGTCGAAACCGAGCAATCCCAACTGTTGCGCATCATGAATCACCTGAATCGACTGATAAGTAGAGAAGACGACATTCAGGGCATTATCCTTGCGACGGAACCGTTGCGCTATCGTCCGCGCGTTCGTCGTGGCCGGGAACGGGATGTCAGTCAACTGTCCGTATGCTTCCTCGTCCACCTTGCTGGCGTTACCGTTGGAACACACCACATACGCGTTGATACGGCCACGAACCTGGTTCACCCAATTACGCATCGTCTGCGCGACAAGGGAAATCGACGGGGCAAGGAACAGGACCGTACCACCCTCGGGCAGCATTTCCTCGCACAAGCGCAATGATGCCAAGGTCTTACCAGTACCGCAAGCCATGATCAACGAACACCGGTCATGATCCGCAAGCTCCTGTTTCACCCGGTCGATGGCCTCACGCTGATGCGGACGCGGCTCGAACACCGTACGCTCCGACGACGCTATACCCTGGTCGAACGCATTCCAATCCAGATTCGCGTCCCGCATCGTGTCGATGTCGAGACGCACAAGCTCACGACTGGGATTCTTCACCGGGAACGAATCAATGTAATCCTCCAGATTCGAGGTGATGCCCAAAGACGCGTCCGCGATCATCAGATGTTCGTACCGTGGGTCGGCCAATGCCGTGGTGAAGAACGTGGACACGTCCCGCAAGTCCAGTCGGGACTTCGAATAGCATTTCGCCTGGATCGCCCAATACGAACCGTCTATGTCCTCGGCAACGAGATCGATGCCAGTATCCTGCCGACCATCATTCATGGGATTATCCGCATCGTCCCACATCCACACATGGTCCATGCGTTCCGTCCAAGAAGGATCATGGGACAGGAAAAACTCGACCGCACGCTCGAAACGGGTCCCCTGTTCACGTCTATCCACCGAATCGTTCACGATACGTACAAACAGTTCCTCAAGCACGCTGCCAGCCCGCTCGTTTGCCATTTTTATACTCCCCGCTAACGTCCGAACATCAATGTCACCATTCTAAACGACACGCGCCACCGAAACCCGGGCGACCGGTGACGACATGTCCGAAGACCCAAGACAGGCAAACCGGACGGCAACGAACACATGGCAAGGAACAGGCTTCAACCCGTTGCTGTCATGATCGGCATGGAAATAGTCGTCACCGCCCGGTCTGCTATCGGTTCGGCCGGCTATGCGGCGCGGTAGGCATACCCGGTAGCTTCCGCGGCACTCTTGATGAGTCGCTCCGTGTCCTTCGGATCATGATCGCGCGCATTCTCTCGAACCTGATCCATACACAGATCAAACTCTGCCTGCGATGCGCCGCGTTCGGCGCACCGGTGCGCCAGACCCCACGCCTGATCACGCGCACCGTCGTGCTTGCCGTGATCCGAATATGGTGTGGCGGAAGGTCGGACGGATGAGAACCGATAGGACGAAGCGACGGATGATACGGAAGCTGGAGACATTGGACGCGCGGCAGGTTGTTGATCAAGGCACCTGCCTTGCCTAATCCACTGGGCGACGCATGCGGGCAATGGGAGTAGACGACGTTCCTGTGTTCCGTCCGTCAATGTCCTAGGCGCGGGCAAATGGATGATACCGGGATAATAATAGGTGCCTCCCGCCTCGTCCGCACCCCGGGAACCCGGACCCACGATGTAGCTCTTTTGTCCCGGCCGCAGATCGATGCTGCTGCTGTTGACGCGAGTCGACGCCTTCACGTGTCCGACCCACTCGTCAGGCATCCGGTAGACTATGTGCAGACCGTGCGGGGAGCGCATGACGAGAGTATCGAGATCATCGATCGTGATACCGGGAATTCTCATAAAATCAGCGAGACCACCACCCTCATCGGCAACACGGTCAATGTCGATGACGAGCAGCGACGAGGCAACACTCACCCCGTACCGTTGGCCGACCGCTTGAGGGTCACAGGATCTCAGATCCTGACGGATGGACGCGTCATCACGCCACCGCGCCACGATGCCTTTTCCTTTCCAGTCGCTATCCCGCGGAGTCAACAGCGTCCCATCCATGTCGACAACGGACCGCAAAAGAAAGATTTGACCGGAAACACCGGTCTCACCGTCTGGAGCATTGATGGGAACTGCATCGACTAGCAACTGCCTTGCTTGCTCGGTGAGATCGTCCGCCGCCTGATCGGTCGCCGCTTCCTCCGCCTCGATTTTCTGATGCTCGTGCAACCAGTGCTGCGCGAAAGGCTCAAACCGTCTTCGATCGGCGATTACGATCGCATGCACGCGCTCGCGTGTGCTACGCATATAGACGGTCTTCGCTTTCAGCCCCATCATCGCGCGCTGGGCAATTTCATCATTCCGCCCCTCGCCAATGCGAACCAAATCGGGATGTTTGACCGGAATTCGGGGCTCTTCAGGGATGCCGTCCTCCTGCAGTGGGCCATCCGTCATCACCAGATCAAGTAAAGTCTGCCCGTACTCATCCAAATCCTGTGTGACGTGATTCACAGTAACGGGGTCGGGATGACCCTTGGCGAAGGAGACTGCTCCAGCCATAAGCGCATCGATGATACCGTCCTCAGCATGCTGGCCGTCCCTCAAATAATTACGCCATTCCATCACGTTCTCCTGCGTAACATCGGAACGGAACGGAACTTGCCACACCCTCCGTTCCCATTCGGGCGAGCTGGGCAGAGTGGTGCCGTGATTCGTGGCGATCACCATGAACGCGGATACCGGAGCCTGTACGACATTCTGTTGAAGGAAACGCAGAGTGACACACTCGCCGACGGTTGCCTTTTTCAGGTTTTCCAGTGAGCCGCGACCGGGATCGACAGCATCGGAGTCATACGCAAACAACCTGCTGGTGAGGCTCGCGGCGGCCTGCTCGTTCGCGGTGGATGAGATCTTCGCGACGCCGAGCAGTGCAGCCAGATCGAAAGCTCCGGAGAGAGGGCCATACAGGCCCGCCATCGCTTTCAAGATCGATCCTTTTCCGACACCGCCGGAACCGTTGAGGATGGCCATCGCATGCATGAACGGCTGGGCTACGGGCGCGGCGACGACCCTGGCCATCATTTCGACCGATTCGGGGCCATCCAAGATATGCGCGGCCATGGTACGCCATCGCATCACGCGGGTGGGATCGTAATCGATCCCGGACAGGTCGAGCGCGAAGGGCAGCCGCCATCGCGGGTCGCCGGGATTGATCCGCACAGTGCGGGTAGCGAGTCCATCACCCCATCGGGCGAAAGCGGCGTTCCGGAATTTCACACCGACCACAATGCGCGCCCCGGGAGTCTGCCGCAGGCCTTGGCGCACGAATTGTTCGATTTCGGGCATCCCGGCGGCAGCAGGAATGCCATAGGCGGGGCTCACGCCCGGGATTGGGTGCATGCACGTACGTCCATCGACGTGATCGAGACGCCACAGGCGCGTATCATCGCCCATCTGGAGCGCAAGGACGGGCTCACCTCCCATGGCGGCGCGCAGGTCCGCCACTACCACAGCCGCAGCCGATACACATTCAAGGGGCTTGATCTTCCGGCCACTGACCGAGAGCCTTGTCCACTCATCGTCTTTCTCATCTTTGGCACTGTCGACATCATGGTACAGATCAACCAAGCGCTTGGTCATTCCCGGGAAGGGAAGGATCTCCCTTGCCTCGGGCAATGGTGCGTAGCAGATCTGAAACGTGTCCTCCCGTATCGAATCATCGGGGATCATCGTATTTGTCCTTTGCATAGTAGGAGCGTGCGGATACACGCTGGTGTGCGTTGTCGCCGTCCTCTATGCGGGGCATGTTGAGAAAAATGAGCTTTAAATGCACAAAAATGCAGTTTTATGATGACACCAGACGGCCGACAGGGGAGGCTGGAGCGAACGCAAGAGAATGCGTGGGCTTGCGTTCCTTGTCTGTGATATCGGATATGTACGCGATCCTGAACAGGTCACGCCGGTGCATGGAAAGATAAGAGCACAGCTCCACGTCATGGGGTTTGGCGGCGAGCAGCGTCGCACCGCTCGTTGTGACAAGTCTGAACACCGGAACCCTCCTGTCCCCGGGTTCCGGCCAGTACTGCGTCATTGTCCCGTATCCAGTCCAGAACAAATGATCGGCAAAGAAGGAAGGAGGCGCATGCCTGACCCCCGAGAAACCGATTTCGAAATGGTCTTCCGATAAAAGGACGCGTTCATGAATCCGTTCCGCGGCATACTGGCCGGCGAGCACGTCGAGGGGCACGGGCCAACGGCCGTGCAGGCGCACAAGTCTGACGAGTTCATCGAGATCTCCGCGCGACGGCAGGAGTAAAGAGAGACCGGGCTTACCGTTCGCAAGAGGCTCGACCTTTACCCCTCTGCCAGGAGAAGCATGGAAACGGACCAGCATATGAAAACCTTTGGCGCGCAGCACCCGTTCCAACCTAACGACGCCGGGCGAGCAGATGACGGCGAACGGACGTTTGTGGTACGTCAGCAGGCATGAGTCGTCATCCCCACCCTTGTTATAGCTGATACGGGCGCGCAGTACCGAGTCGGCAACGCAATGATGCAGCGGATTACGCAACACGGTCAACGGGTGGATAGACTCACCACCGGGACAATCGTCGAGCATCAACGACCCGTCGGGGTCGGCCTTCAGCAACGAGAACATACGACCGGCTCTGATTCTGTCCTCCAGAACGCACACCGTTCACCTCCGACCACGACAGCGGCACATATCCTGACGGCGTAAGAAACACGTAAGAATATCGACAAACACGCTCAACCTTACTCCCATAACGTCTCCCGACGATATGTAAGAAAGTAAGGCGTATCAAAGGATCCTCCCGTATTCCGGTCCATCGTTTTCGGCAACATCCCAGATGCAGTCAAAATCTTACGAAACGGTCAAAACCGTTGCGATATGAGGCCCGAGCGCGTAATAAACGCCTCTTACGCGACCCGTACGTAAGACGATCGTTTTCTAACTTCTCTCAGACAAGCGCCGGTCTGCGGCGGAATTATCCGCGTATTGTTACCAAGCCGCCCGCGCGCTTGCCGGCCAAGGCCGGCCGCAGCGGGCTGGCGCTAGCGCGCCAGAACACGTCAGGCTCATTTCATTAATCAATAGTACATGGGCGCATAGCTAGGTTCTGTACAGCGGAAACACCACCGTACAGAACTACACAGAAAGGACAATTACATGAACCGCATACCAGTCGATGCCAGCGCCTTAGGGGATATCCGCTTCGTCTCCACCGAACCCCGTACAGACCGAGAGGGCAAACCCGTCCTGCGTGACGGCACGCCCGTGCAGCGGGCGAGCATTCTCGTCCGTCCCGATGACGGCAAAAGCGAGGTCATCGCAGTGGACGTCGTGCGTGCGTTGCCGTTCACCCTGGGCGAGCTGGCCCGTGTTCGTGTCATGAACTTAATCGCCCGACCGTGGTCGATCGACGGGCGTGACGGCGTCAGCTTCTCCGCCGACGACATCCAGCCGCTCTCCAGTCCTATTAATAAGGACTGAGCATGGACGTCACGACAGCGATCATCGTCGTGATGGCCGTCGTCGCGCTGGTCGCGGTGACGGCCATCGTGGCCACGGCCGTCCGGGCTACCCGTGATATACGTGACACGATTAGCGCAATCCTCGACCTCGACGACACCAAACGTGGACGCCTCACCGTGTGGTTCAATCTGATTCCCTTGCTCGGTGGCCGATATATTCACATGCCATTCACGTTCACACGACGTCCACCCTCGTTCACGCTCACTATACCGGTAAGCGCCGTTCCACATATCCGCACCGGAGAACAAGCCAACGACATGGCCACCCAGATTCTTCGTACCTACCACATGGACTCCGCCAACGTTGAACTCAACGGTCGGGGATACATGAGAATGGAGTTCACACAATGACCACTCGCACCCTGACACCACTTACCTCCTTGTTCTCTCGGTTCAAACGAACAAAAAAACTAGAAGAACGTGGACTTGGATTTGAAGACATGCTCCATTCAAAACAGCCGATACGAATACCAGACGGGCAACATATACTAATCTGCGGGCTGACGGGCGCCGGCAAATCGAATCTACTCGCCAACCTCATCCTCAGTCAAGCAGACAAAGCATGCAATAGTCAATCCCTCTTGTATGGCATCGATCTGAAAAAGGGAGTCGAGTTCACCCCATACGGCCCCCTATGGCAACAACTCGCCACCAACCTCAACGAAGCCATCTCTCTGCTCGAAGAGATCAACGAGGAGCTCGACTGGCGTTGCGCTTGGCTCATCCAAAACGGCCAACGCACGTACGCCAATGATAAGCCCATCTACTTATTCATCGACGAAGCCGCCGAACTCACCGGTGCCATCGATCGGGATGCTAGACAACAGCAAGAACGAGCACGTGCCCTACTCGACCGAATCCTGCGCCAAGGCCGAGCCGTAGGCATCACCGTCATTCTCGCCACACAAGATCCCAGAAAAGAAGTATCCCCATTCCGTGACCGGTGTCCAACCCGCATCGCCTTACGTCTCAACTCCAAAGACGAGACCAAGATGATGCTGGGAGACAGCGCGGTCACGGACGGGGCCGCCCCGTGGCTTATTGGTCACCGACAGCCGGGTGTCGGTTACCTGTACGACGCGGACCGACACCGGATCATCCGCTTCCATGTCCCGTACGTGGATGACGATCTCATCCACGACACGGCATCATGCTGTCAACGCATAGACACGCTCCATGGAACGGATGCAAGCGGCGACACCAGCACGACTCCGGAAACAAAACGAGCAACTGGCCGAATGGCGTAGCCAGCAATGGACGCGCCGCAACCAAAGCTCCACATGGCTGATCAGCCGAGCGCGCGAACTCGACCCGCATGCACGATTCGTCAGACCCCCGCGCCCGGCGCGTTGCGGATGGCCGCTCGGCAGGACGACCATCCGTCTTCATGACGGCACGGCGCACATCCATGGGCTGGAGCATTGCGCCAGCCCATGGGCATGTCCCATATGCACGCCCATGATCCGCACCGAACGCGGCCGTGATCTCCGCGACGCGATCCGAGCATGGATCGGACAAGGCCACGGACTGATCCTGCTCACCCTCACTCGCCCCCACACCACCGACGAATCCCTCACCCATTCCCTGAACACCATCAATACTGCATGGGGTAAAATCACCGGCAGCCACGCATGGCGCGCACTTCGCCAGCAGGACATGTTCACGCATTGGGTACGTTCCACCGAAATCACCTGGAATCCCGACCACGGATGGCACGCCCACCTCCACGTCCTGCTGTTCACCGACGATCCGACCCCGTCCACCACCGCGATACGCACCACAGTAATCGGACTCTGGAACGACGCGATGACGGCCCTAGGCGAACAACGGCCGTCACGGCGGCGCGGCATTGACGTCACCATCATCGACCAGCATCCCGAATTGATTGGTGACTATCTAACGAAACCACCCGACCACCACAACATCGCCAGCGAAATCACACGCGGCGACAACAAACATGCGCGCAAGAAAAACGGCATCAACCCATTCCAACTCCTCGACCCCTCCACACGCGCGCGAATCGGCGAGGGAACCTGCAAACGCCTCTGGATCGAATACGTGGAATCCACACGCGGCCGACGATCCATCACCTGGAGTCGAAACCTGCGCGCCAGCCTGCTGGCCACACGCGAGAAAACCGACGAACAAATCATCAACGCCAACGTAAACGCCGACGACATCATATTCCTGCCACCCGCCCTCTACCGACGACTCAAACGCCAACCCACGCTCCTGGCCGCAGTCCTCGACAAAACCAGCACCGGCGAGATACCCCTCGCCATAGAACTCGCCAACCTCGCGTAATCAATAAGGTGCATCACCAATTCACATGACCAGCATCCCGTTGACCGCGCGAGCCACCGACTGCGTGCCATCCGGCCACAAATCCGCATACGTATCCAACGTCTCCGTTGCCGACGCATGTCCCATCACCACCTGCAAACTCTTCACGTCCGCACCCGCTTTGATCGCCATCGACGCATACGAATGCCGCAGCGAATGAACCACCAGTCCATCAATCTCATCCATACCCGCCGCGCGCAACGCCGGATACCACACACGATTACGCCAATTACACACCGTCCAACGACCACCCCTTGGAGCCCGAACCAGATACTCATCATCACCATGTCCCGCCGTCAATACATTCACCCGGCCAATCAAACCCGCTGGCACCGGCACCGTACGCGCCCGGTTACCCTTCGGAATCGTCTCAACCACGCAACCCTTCGCATCCACCGACTGTGTCCGATCGACATGCACCACACACGCATCAAAATCAACATCAGAACAACGCAACGCTAACAACTCACCAATCCGTATACCTGTATACGCCAACAGATACACCGCCGTAGCATCCGTCTCCGTCATCTCGTCCGCAATCGCCTTAATCTCCTCCGGCACCAAATACACGCGTCGAGACACCACCGTCGAGCGTGGAACTTTGACCTCCCCCACCGGATTCGTTCGCAACCAACCAGACGACACCGCAACCCCCATCACGGCTCTAAATACAATCATCACAACCGAACGAATCGTCTTCGGCGCCAACGGACGCGCAGAACCACACCGGCCATCCCGGGGCGCTGTCCCATCCGACAACGCACCCACCCAACGCTGTACCGCAGCAGTCGTGACCCGTCCCACCGGCACATCACCCCACCTCGGTAACACCCATACCCGCAATTCACGTAAATACCGAAATTCTGTCGCCCCCTTGTCCTGTCCATGCAACGCCTGAACCCACAACTCCGCCGCCTCACGAACCAGACGCTCCGCATCATTCGGATTCACATACCGGCCTGAGCGCAAATCATCCTCCAACCCCGCCGCGAACTCCTCCGCATCACGGTAATCACGAAAATTACGACGTTTACGTCCCTCCGCCGTCTGCCAGCACACCATCCAACGCGCACCACGACCATACTGCGCAGTACGAAAACCCTCAGGCACATTCGCACGTTCAGGATGATCCATATTACGCGACAAAGACCGCTTCATCCCCGCAGACGGTGCCATAGACACCTCACGTCCGTCAACCATCACCGTCGCGGCTTTCCTCAGCCACCTATCCTGTATCCATGTTTTAGCCATAACCACCCCTATGCGGGAAACACAGCGGGAACAGTGCATAGCTAATACATATGAACACCAATAACGCAAAACAACCACAGGTCATCGAACCACTACTCACGCCGAAGCAAGCCGCCGATACCCTCGGCATACCAGTCTCAACGCTCGCCAGATGGCGAACCGAACACCGCGAACTCATCTACATCCACGTCGGTCGCGTCATCCGCTACCGCCCCGAAGACCTGCGCGAATGGATACAACAACACAGCCAACACCCACGCCGATAACCCACTAATTTGTTCCGGCCAAGTGCCCGATTAGTGCCCGATATGCCAAACGGCGGAACTTCAACAAACCAAAAAACGTTGAAATTCCGCCGTTTATCGTCGGGCTGACAGGATTTGAACCTGCGACATCCTGCTCCCAAAGCAGGCGCGCTACCAAACTG
>ERZ791931.1174-NODE-1174-length-21507-cov-3.977858_pt1 | contig 21507 bp, 17 predicted proteins | sample MGYA00510127_ERZ791931 | MGnify/ENA primary metagenome ERZ791931 (study PRJEB30046, sample SAMN00792067) | human gut metagenome | study: EMG produced TPA metagenomics assembly of the A metagenome-wide association study of gut microbiota in type 2... | reverse complement strand
CTCCCTGCTTTTGAAAAGGCCATAGAAAGCGGGGCAGACTGGATCGAACTGGATGTAAAGGAGACCAGCGATAATGTTCCGGTGGTATTTCATGACAGCAGTTTAAAGCGTCTCATGGGACAGGATGGAACAATCCGGGAAATGACTCTGGAAGAGATCAAAAAACTTCATCCTGCCGCCAGTATGGGACCAGGATATAATAATGTAAAGATCCCGACTCTGGAGGAAACGCTGGATACCTGCAAAGGCAGGATAAAACTGAATATTGAAATAAAAGAGGACGGAACGGAAAGCAGTGATTTTACAGAACGCGTCATACAGCTGATCCGGGATAAGGGAATGACAGACCAGTGTATGATCACATCGTTCTGCTATAGTGTGTTGGAAAAGGTAAAAGCCGTAGAACCATACCTCAAGACTGGATATATCCGGTCAAAAGATATAGAAGATTTCAGCCAATATCCGGCTGCAGATCAGTTTATGCTCAGTATTGAGCTGATCCAGAAAGAACGGGTGGATCAGATCCACAGCCTGGGAAAGAAGGTTACAGCCTGGACAGTCAATGATCTGTACTCCCTGCGCAAGTGTGAAAGCGCTCAGGTAGATGATATGATCACAGATGATCCGGGAGGCTTATTAAAATTAGATGATCAGTGATCATCGGTGTAAAAATCGTTTTCATGTATTTTTCCTAATGGTCTGTATGGGTGGATTTGTCATCCTGCAGATTGTTTACGATCTGGGCGGCACTTTGGTCGGTATAACCCTTCTGTTCACGGATCATCTCCCAGATGGTGTCGTGCATCCATTTCACAGTGTCGCTTAAGATCTTGTTTTCTGTGTCCAGACGCATGATCTCGATATTCATTTCTGCAATAATCTCACGGCTGTTGAAACGCTTGTGAGGAGCATTGATCCGTTTTAAGAAAGAAGGGTTGTCCTTCATGATCTCCTGAGCCAGGTAGTCATCCCGCTCACGACATCCCATATCCATAAATTCTTTGTAATACATACGCGCCATATGCATTACATCCGGATGGCAGCATCTGGGACACTGTGGATGGCGCGAAGTCTGATAGTAAGCATAGTATCCGCATTTTGGACAGTAAAAAACGGCGAGTTCTCTCATCACAAATCCCCCTTTTTATGTAGAATGATTGTTGAAAAATACTTTACATTATAAATAACGCGAAAATCTCCAAAATATACCGCCTGTTTTTAAAAAAATCAGAAATTCGGCAAAATGCACAAAAAAGGGCGCTCCTTTTTGTGAACGGATGGGGAAGGAGCGCCGTTTTTGGGGATGATCTTACTGGATGATGCCTTCTGTGTTTACAGTCCAGATCATATCGTTTTCGTCTTTAAAATCTTTGTATCCGCTGCCAAGTTCCGGTCTGGAAGCAGACTTGGAGGTGGAACCTGCCTTCTGTACAGCACCGTTTACATTTACCAGATAGCGTGTATCGTCTAAGGAAACAGGGGCAAAACGTAAATCTTTGTCTGCTTCCTGGCGAAGGCCATTTACATACAGGGTGTTATCTTTGATGCCATGGTAGCCCTGTCCTTTTTTACTGCCTTCTGCGTGGAAGAGCCAGTTCTGGGTCTCCCCAAGGTCCTCATCATAAATGGTCTGTTTCCCGGTTTTCATAATACCTTCTTCGTCAAAGTAGTAATTGGCAGCTGTACCGTCAGAGAGCTTGATGGACTGCTTGCCGGTCTGCATCTCACCTGCTGTGTTGAAGGCATATTTTTTGGAGTCAATGGTGAAGATCTCCAGGTCCTCTTTTCCGTAGTAAGGAGCACCGTTCTTGAAGTAGAAACGGAAATATTCACCGTCTTCGCTGATATTTTCCACGCCTTCAATGGTACGCCAGCCGGAAGCACGTTTTCCGTCTTCATCATAGTATTTATAGCCGGAGATCGTTGGAAGGGATACAGAGTTATCTTCCTGATCTGCGGCAGTTGCCTGGGAAGCAGTTGCAGTTTCTGCAGAGTCTTCTGCCTGAGTATTGTCGGATGCAGCAGTGTTCTCAGTGGTTACAGGAAGCTTGTACCAGCCAGTCTGCATTTTTCCTTCCTCAAAGGTATAGTAGGAACCGTCGATCTTTTTGTCGATCTCATTTTCGATCCGGCGTCCGTTGGAGTCAAAATAATACCAGGCATTCAAATCTTCCGGATCATCTGTTTCTTCTTCTAAAAGGACCCAGCCGGTCTTTCTGCTTCCGTCTTCGCCAAGATAATAGTTATAGCCGTCTACCTGGATGGAGCCGGTCTCCATGATGCTGTCTTCGTTGAAGTAGTACCAGTTTCCGTCAATGGAAGCCCAGGTGGAAGTTAAGGCTTTGCCATCTTTTCCATAATAGTAATGAAGGAATTCAGGAGCGTCATCTTCGGACCAGTAATCTTCGTTGTCCATAGTGACCCACTGGTAGGTGACACGTTTTCCTTCTTCGTTTACATAGTATTCGTCGATCTGTTCGGAATAAGCGCGAACGCCGTCAGCGTTTAAGTAATACCAGTCATTTCCGGATTTCTTCCATGTATCTGTAAGGGGATCTCCGTAGGAGTCGTAGTAATACCAGTTTCCGTTTTCTTCCGTCCATCCGGCTGCTTTTGCATATGCCGGAAAAGCCATGGATGCAGTAAATACTGCAGTGGATAATACAGCCAGGAATGTTGTCTGTTTTCTCATAATATAAATTCTCTCCTTTTGATGTTTTGAAAATGTGTTTTGTTAGTGGCCGTTGATCCGTTGTTTGCATTACGCAGGTCATTATAACCAGGATAAAGCCGCCTTTCCAGTGAAGGTTACTGGTAAGTCTGGGCATGGTTTCCACACTTGGAAATGGGCGTATCCAGGAGCCCCTTAAGGAAAATGACAGTAGGTTTTTTAAGCATTTTGTGGTATGCTTGTTTTCAGATAGATTGATGCGTAAACGACTTAAAGGAGAAAACGTATTATGAGGATGAAAGTTTCAAACTATATTTCTGAGATGTTAGTGAAAGCTGGGATCCACCAGGCATTTATGGTTACAGGCGGCGGTGCCATGCATTTGGATGATGCATTGGGACATCAGGAAGGCCTTCACTGTATCTATGATCACCATGAGCAGGCCTGCGCCATTGCAGCAGAGGCATATGCCAGGATCCATAATGAGATGGCAGCTCTCTGCGTGACCACAGGTCCTGGAGGCACCAATGCCATTACCGGTGTTTTAGGTGCATGGCTGGACTCCATTCCAATGCTGGTACTTTCCGGACAGGTGCGCTACGATACCACAGCAAGGTGGTCCGGTACAGGGATCCGTGCTATGGGCGATCAGGAATTTGATATTTGTAAGGCCATTGACTGTATGACCAAGTATTCAGAAATGGTCATTGATCCTTTACGTATCCGCTATTGCCTGGAAAAAGCATTATATCTGGCAAAGTCCGGCCGCCGTGGTCCAAGCTGGCTGGATATTCCTTTAAATGTCCAGGGTGCGTATGTGGAGACCGATGAGCTGATCGGATTTGACCCGGTAGATTATGAAAACGGAGGAAATGGCTGGGCAGAGAAGAAAAATGTACCGGCTATCCCGGAAGATGAGGCCGGAGAAGGTGAAAAACGCCAGGTTCTTCCAAAGAAGGTAACAGAAGAGATTGCAAAAGCGATCATTGAGAAGATCCGTCAGGCAAAACGCCCGGTGATCAATGCAGGAAATGGCATCCGTCTGGCAGGTGCCCATGAGACTTTCTTAAAAGTGGCAGAAAAACTGGGTATTCCGGTTGTTACAGGCTGGGACAGTGAGGACTGTATCTGGGATGAACATCCGTTATATGTAGGCCGCGGTGGAAATATGGGTGACCGTCCGGGAAATTTTGCTATCCAGAACAGTGACCTGGTGCTTTCCATTGGAAGCCGTTTAAGTATCCGTCAGGTAGGATATAACTATAAAACCTGGGCCAGAGCCGCTTATGTGATCGTAAATGATATTGATGAAGAGGAATTAAAGAAGCCATCGGTTCATGTAGATATGCCGGTCCATGCAGATGCAGCAGATCTGCTGGCAGTATTGGATCAGTGTCTGGATCAGGTATTAGAGGCAGAAAAAGATACACTTCCGGACAGTTTAAGTGAACCTGGAAAGAAACAGGTATTTACTTACGGCGAAGGTCTTAAAGGGATGACATGGAATGAGACCTGCGCTATGTGGAAGAAGAAATATCCGGTGGTACAGAAAAAACACTGGGAGCAGGGCGAAGACAAGGCAGCTAATGTATATGCAGCTGTTCAGGCCATCAGCAGCCGCTTAAAAGAAGGACAGATCACAGTAGTTGGAAATGGCTCTGCCTGCGTAGTAGGCGGACATGCCCAGATCATTAAAAAGGGACAGAGATTTATCTCCAACTCAGCAGTGGCTTCCATGGGATATGACCTTCCGGCAGCCATCGGTATCTGGGCTGCTTCCAGAAAGGACGGCGCGTACAGCATGGGCGCTGCCCGTGAAGGGGAAGATGTGATCCTGATTACGGGAGATGGAAGTATCCAGATGAATCTTCAGGAGCTGCAGACCATCATCCATCACAAAATGGGTATTAAGATCTTTATTATTAACAATGGCGGTTATCATTCCATCCGTCAGACCCAGAAGAATTTCTTTGGGGAGCCATTAGTAGGTGTTGGTTATGACAGTGGTGACTTAAGCTTCCCGGACATGGAAAAATTGTCTGCTGCTTATGGTTATCCTTACGTAAGAGCAGAACATAACGGACAGCTGGCAGAGGCAGTAGAAAAGACCCTTGCCATGGAAGGACCGGTGATCTGTGAGATCATTGTATCTACAGACCAGAACTTTGAACCGAAGTCTTCCGCAAAACGGTTGCCGGATGGAACTTTGGTTTCTCCGCCATTGGAAGATATGGCACCATTCCTTCCAGATGAGGAAATGGACGAGAACATGATCATTCCAAGGATCAAAGGATAAATATTCCGTCTGTTGGCGGTATCATCATAAAGATAGAAAGGATCAGTAATCCTATGACCGTGATCGTTACAGGAGCTACCAGTTTTATTGGAAGAGCGGTTGTAAAGGCACTTTTAGAAGAAGGATGCAGGGTGGTGGCAGTATCACGCCCTGCATCAGCCGGGGCAGGAAAGCTGCAGGAACTTTTTGAGGACCTGAAAAAGCAGGCCGGGGCAGAAAAAAAGGTTTTCGGCAGCCTGGAACTTTGTTTTTGTGAACTGGGAGAAATTGAAAAACTGGAAAAAATTTACAAAAAAGAAGAGTTGCAGGCAAAGGCATGGCTTCATTTAGGCTGGGACGGCGCTGGAAGTGACAAGCGCAAAGATGTAAAGCTTCAGGAAAAGAACATTGGTTATGCCCTGCAGGCTCTTCACACAGCAGCGGCTCTTGGATGCAAACGCTTTTTGTTTTCCGGTTCCCAGGCAGAATACGGGATCTGTAATGAATGGATGAAAGAAGAACAGGAGTGCCATCCTGTATCCGAGTATGGAAAGGACAAAGTCCTGGTATATCAGCAGGCAACCAAAGCGGCAAAAGAACTTGGGGTAGACTACATCCATACCCGTATTTTCAGCGTGTATGGTCCGGGGGATCATCCATGGTCTTTGATCGAGACCTGTATCCGGACTTTCTTAGCTAACGGGAATATGGAAATGGGTCCCTGTACCCAGCAGTGGAACTTTCTGTATGTGCAGGAAGCGGCACAGATCCTGGTAAAACTTCTTCTTGGCAAAGTTCCTGCAGGCGTGTATAATGTGGCAGGAGAAGATACAAGACCGTTAAAAAGCTATATTGAAGAGGTTTATGAGCTTTGCGGCAGAAAAGGAAGCTATGAATTTGGATACCGGCCGCCGAATGCGGAAGGCTGTGTTTCCTTGATGCCGGATCTTACAAAATTAAAAAAAGCCATTGATTTTCACCAGCAGGTTTCTTTTAAAGAGGGAATCTTAGAGACCATAAAAGAGGCTAAAAAGGAGAACATATAAAATGAAACGATGTATTGCCTGCGGGGCTCCTCTCTGGGAGACACCCCTTCTTACATTAGATAATATGCCGGCGTCTGCGCAGCACATGCCAGATGCAGAACATGTAGGAGCTGATAAGGGACTGACTTTGGATCTTTGCCAGTGCAGCGGCTGCGGTCTGGTGCAGTTTGACTGTGAACCTGTGGATTATTACCGGGATGTGATCCGTGCCGGTGGATATTCTACGACTATGGCAGAACTTCGCAGAAAGCAGTACAAACATCTCATCGAAACCTATCATCTGGAAGGAAAGCGTTTTATTGAAGTTGGCTGTGGCCAGGGCGAGTTTTTACAGGTTTTAAAGGAATTTCCGGTAGAGGTTCATGGAATAGAACATGATCCGGCTCTGGTAGAACTTGCAAAAAGCAAGGGCATTGATGTAGTACAGGGCTTTACAGAGACAGAAGATACGGTGTTCCCAGGTGGACTTTACGATGTATTTTTATCCTTTAATTTCCTGGAACATCAGCCGGATCCGGTGACTATGCTGCGTGCTATCTGGAATAATCTGGAAGATGATGCCATGGGACTTATTACAGTGCCAAGTTTTGAGTACATTATGGAGCACAGCAGTTATTATGAACTGATCCGTGACCATATTGCGTATTATACCTTTGATACACTGACTTCCCTGATGGAGAGAAGCGGATTTGATGTAGTAGAAGCTTCTATGATCAACCGGGATACTCTTTCCCTGATCGTGCGCAAACGTCCACAGGTGGAAACAGAAAACCTGCTGGAGTGCTACGTAAACCTGCGGGAAGAGATGAATACGTATATGAAGTATCTGAGGGCATGGCATAAGACTGTGTGCATATGGGGAGCCAGCCATCAGGGCTTTACACTGGCAGCAACTACCTGTCTGGGAGAAAATGCAGAATATATCATCGATTCGGCGCCGTTTAAACATGGAAAATATGCACCTGCTTCCCACCTTCCCATCGTACCGCCGGAGTATTTTGAAGCCCATCCTGTAGATGCCATTGTGATCACAGCTCCCGGCTATACAGATGAGATCACAGGGATCATAAGAAAGCGTTTTGGGGATCAGGTAGAGATCCGTGCCATGCGCTCCAATCACCTGGAAATGGTCTAGGAGGAAATCAGATGAGGATCGTTATAACAGGAGCTACCGGATTTATTGGAAGTAATCTGGCAAAACTGTTTTTAAAGAAAGGTGCGGAGGTTTTTGTGCTGGTGCGCCCGGAGTCCACGCACCTGGATGTACTTCCGAAAGATGAAAAACTTCATGTGGTTTCCTGCGGTTTAAGCAATGTAATGGACTGCGTTTCTTATATTAAAGAAGCGGACGCCTTTTTCCACCTGGCATGGGGCGGTGTGAACCGTCAGGAGATCGACTCACCTGAGGTTCAGGCGAAAAATGTAGCTGGCTCCCTGGATTGTATCCGGGCGGCGAAAGCATTAAACTGCCGTATGTTTATGGATGCAGGTTCCAGAGTGGAGTATGGTCTTACAGATGGCTTTATGCAGGAAGATATAGAATGTCATCCGGTGAACCAGTATGGAAAGGCAAAATGGGAATTTTACCAGAAGGCAGTGCCTTTATGTGAAGAACTGGGACTCCATTATGTGCATCTGCGCTTTTTCAGTGTATATGGAACAGGAGACCATCCCTGGTCTATCATTTCCACTCTTGTGCGGGAACTTCCAGCAGGAAACAAGGTTTCTTTAAGCGCATGCAGACATCAGTGGAACTTTATGTATATTGATGATGCTGTGGAGGCAGTGTATGAGTTGTATGAACAACTGCCCCAGTCTGCTGATGCAGGGGTTAAGAAAAATGGTCTTGTAAGCACCATTGTAAACATTGCCAGCAAAGATACGAGAGTGTTAAAGGACTTTGTAGAGGAGATCCATTCCATTGCAGGTGGTGCCGGTGAATTGGAGTACGGGACTTTTGTCCAGGCAAAAGAAGGTGCCCTTTCTATTAAGCCGGATATTTCACGTCTTACACTGCTTACCAGTGGCTGGCAGGAAAGATTTACCTTCCGTCAGGGCATTGAAATTATGATGAAAAAAGAGAAAGAGAACAAAAACCTATGAAAAAGATCAGTGTATTGATTCCCTGTTATAACGAGGTGGAAAATGCAGGCCCCATCAGCAAGGCAGTAACCGATATTTTAGAGAAGGAACTGCCTCAGTATGATTATGAACTTGTATTTATTGATAATGACTCCACAGACGGAACACGGGATGTGATCCGTGGACTGTGTAAGGAAAATCCAAGGATCAAGGCTATTTTTAATGCAAGAAATTTCGGTCAGTTTAACTCTCCGTATTATGGCATGCTCCAGGTAACAGGAGACTGCGTTATTGAGATGGTAGCAGATTTCCAGGATCCGGTTGAGATGATCCCCAAGTATGTCCATGAATGGGAAAAGGGCTATAAGATCGTTATCGGCATTAAGACCAGTAGCAAGGAAAATAAGTTTATGTACTGGCTGCGCACCTGCTACTACAAGACCATTAAGAAAATGTCTGATGTAGAACAGATCGAACATTTTACAGGTTCCGGTCTGTATGACAGGGAATTTATTGAGATCCTGCGCAAGTTAGATGATCCCACACCGTTTTTGCGGGGTATCGTAGCGGAACTTGGCTATAAGCGCAAAGAGATCCCTTATGAGCAGCCAAAGCGCCGTGCAGGAAAGACACACAACAATTTCTACCGTCTGTATGACGCTGCCATGTTAAGCGTTACTTCTTATACAAAAGAGGGACTGCGCCTGGCAACGATCTTCGGCGGTGTCTGTGCAGCAGGAAGTATGATCATTGCCCTGATCTATCTGGTGATGAAGCTGATCTGGTGGGATCGTTTTCCTGCAGGTATGGCGCCTATGCTCATTGGAATGTTGTTTTTAGGCTCTGTACAGTTATTCTTTATCGGCTTTCTGGGAGAGTACATTATGAGTATCAATCAGCGCGTGATGAAGCGTCCTCTTGTGATCGAAGAAGAACGGCTGAACTTTGACCAGAAAGATGAAAATGCAAAGGACGGTAAGGCAAATGAAGTATAAAGTGGATGTGGTCCGTATCCGTGAAAATTCCATTACACTGAACGGATGGGCTCTGGGAAAGACCCCGGAGAGCAAGGTCACTTTCCGGGTAGAAGATGAACATCACCAGCCGGTGAAGTGCAAAATGGTTTCTACCAGAAGAGATGATGTAAGCCAGATCTATTTTAAGAAAGTGATCGATAAGGAATTTGGCTTTGATATCCAGTTTCCATATGAGAGAGGAAAAAGTTACTGGCTGCTGATCCGCTGTGATGGCAGACAGGCAAAGATCAAATATAATGAAGAACTGATCACCAAGAGAGCCAGTGTTGCCCACAAGCGCATGGAAAAGATCAAAGATCTGATGAACATGGAAACGGTCCATGTAGCTCTTGATTTCTGGAAGGAAAATGGTCTCCGTGCCCTTATTAAAAAATCCTGCCATAAGATCCAGGGACTGGATAATGATTACGATTATGGTGAGTGGTATGAGCTGACCAAGCCGACAGAGGAAGAACTGAAGGCCCAGAGGGAAACACATTTTGAAAAAGAACCTTTATTTTCCGTAGTCATACCGGTATACAAAACACCGGAGCGTTATCTGAAAGAGATGTTAGACTCCATCCTGGACCAGACTTATGGAAACTGGGAAGTATGTATTGCAGATGGAAGCCCCAGAGGCCAGGATGTGGAAAAGGTATTAAAGAAATATGCACAGAAAGACTCCCGGATCCGTTATGAGATCTTGGGGGGAAACAGGGGCATTTCCGGAAATACCAATGCAGCTCTTGCTATGGCAAAGGGGGAATATGTGATCCTGGCAGACCATGATGATACCATTCCGCCTCAGGCATTTTATGAGGTGGCAAAGGCTATCAATAAGCATCCGGACTGTGATGTGCTGTATTCAGATGAAGACAAGCTGGATATGGATGGGAAGGCTTTATTTGATCCTCATTTTAAGCCGGATTTTAACCCGGACCTGCTTACCAGTGTGAATTATATCTGCCATTTGTTCGTGGTGAAAAAAGAGTTATTAGACCAGGTAGGCGGCTTCCGCCAGGAATTTGACGGAGCCCAGGATTATGACTTTATCTTCCGCTGCACTGAGCAGGCAAAAGAGATCGTCCATATCCCACAGGTACTTTATCACTGGCGCTGCCATCAGGACTCTACTGCCAGCAATCCGGAAAGCAAGATGTATGCTTTTGAGGCTGGTTCCAGAGCGATCATGGCCCATTATGAGCGTATGGGCATTCCGGCAGAACGTGTGGAAAAGGGCGTAGATTACGGTATTTACCATACTACCTATAAGATCAAAGGAGAGCCCCTGATCTCCATTATTATTCCAAATAAGGATCACAGCAAGGATCTGGATGTGTGTGTCCGGTCTATTTTAGAGAAGTCTACTTACCGGAACCTGGAATTTATCATTGTGGAAAATAACAGTACAGAGCCGGAGACTTTTGCGTATTATAAAAAGATGAAAGAAAAACATCCGTCCTTCCATGTAGTTACCTGGAAAGAAGGCTTTAATTATTCTGCCATCAACAATTTTGGCGCATCCTTTGCAAAGGGAGAGTACCTGCTGCTTCTTAATAATGATACGGAACTGTTAGAGCCTGACAGCATTCGTGAAATGCTTGGGTTCTGCCAGAGAGAAGAGGTTGGTATTGCGGGAGCAAGGCTTCTGTATGCAGATGATACCATTCAGCATGCAGGTGTTGTTATTGGTTTCGGCGGTATTGCTGGACATACCTTTATCGGTCTTCACAAAGCGGAAAACAGCTATTTCCACCGTGCAATGTGTGCCCAGGATTACAGTGCTGTTACAGCTGCCTGCCTTATGACAAAGAAGTCTGTGTTTGAGGCTGTGGGAGGTTTAAGTACGGAACTGGCAGTTGCTTTCAATGATATTGATTACTGCATGAAAGTTCGTGCTCTGGGAAAACTGGTAGTATATGCCCCTTATGCAACTCTTTACCATTATGAGTCCAAATCCAGGGGACTGGAAGATACGCCTGAGAAGGTGGCGCGGTTTAACAGGGAAGTAGCTATTTTCATTAAGAAATGGCCGGACATCATTAAAAATGGTGATCCTTACTACAACCCGAACCTGACGTTAAGAAAGTCCAATTTTGCCCTGCGTGATCTGTTAAAAGAAAAGATCGGTGAACCTTACGACCTGTCAGTTTATGATAAGTTTGCACCTGAGGAGAAAAAGAGTGATGAGTAATAAGGCGAAAGTAACGGTGGTCATTCCCAATTATAATGGTCTTAAGTTTATGGATCCCTGTTTTAAGGCTCTGAATCTGCAGCTTTGCCGTGATTTTGACATCCTGGTAGTGGATAATGGTTCTACAGACGGAAGCGTAGAATGGCTGAAGGAACATGAGATACCAAGCATCTTCCTTGAGAAGAATACCGGTTTTTCAGGGGCTGTAAATGTGGGGATCAAAGCCTCAAAGACCCCTTATGTGATCCTTTTAAACAATGATACAGAACCGGACTGCCACTATATTGGAGAGATGATCAAGGCCATTGAACGTTCACCGGAGATCTTTTCTGTAAGCAGCAAGATGATCCAGCTGTATGACCACAGCAAAATGGATGATGCAGGAGATATGTATACACTGTTAGGCTGGGCATTCCAACGGGGCGTTGGACGTCCGGCTACAGGATACAACCGCAGCTGTTCTGTTTTTTCTGCCTGTGCAGGTGCTGCCATCTATCGCAGGGAAGTGTTTGAGACCATCGGTTATTTTGACGAGATGCATTTTGCTTATCTGGAAGATATTGATGTGGGTTACAGGGCGAAGATTTATGGTTATAAAAATGTTTACTGCCCAAGCGCCATGGTATACCACGTGGGAAGCGGTACCAGTGGATCCCGTTACAATTCATTTAAGGTCCGTCTGGCAGCAAGAAACAATATTTATCTGAACTATAAAAATATGCCATGGCCCCAGTTGCTTCTAAATGCTCTTCCGCTGGGACTGGGGATCCTGGTAAAATATGGATTTTTTAAGAAGATCGGGTTTGGAAAAGATTATCTGGACGGTCTGAAAGAGGGAGTGAAGACAGCAAAGCTGTGTAAAAAAGTAAAATATAACAGAGACCACCTGAAACATTATGCTGCCATTGAGTGGGAATTATGCACCGGAACTCTCCTCTATATCCGGGAATTTCTGGCCCGTCAGGCGGCAAAACGGTGAAGTTTATTATATTTTAAGAGAAAAGTTATGGAATAATGGGATTGTATCATGTATAATGTTTTGAATGAAGAAGCCGTTTTCTCCGGCGGGGGGAAATGAGTGAACAGCTTAACAAAAGGTGATATACAATGATAAAAGATAACCAGAAAAGCCTGAACCATGTTCAGGTTCTTCTGGATGCAGTGGTAACAGCAGTAGCCTATATACTGGCGTGGTTTATTATCGTCAGCGGAAAGGTAGTGCCTTTAAGAGGAGCAACTCTGGAGCCGGGACCTTATTTTCTGGCACTTATATTTATTGTTCCTGTTTATCTGATCTTAAATGGCTGTTTTCATCTGTATGTACCAAAGCGCATCCAGGGAAGAAGGGTTGAATTTGCCAATATCTGTAAGGCAAATGTGATCGGCCTGATGCTTTTTACGCTGATCCTTTTCGGCGGAAGAAGCTTTATTGTACATCTGGGGTATTTCTCCACCAGAATGCTCCTGGTGTTTTTTGTTTTAAATATACTTCTTCTGGCAGGAGAACGACTGGCGATCCGCCTGTTCTTACGTTCTCTTCGTACCAATGGTTACAACCAGAAGCATGTGCTCTTAATCGGTTACAGCCGTGCGGCAGAAGGTTTTATTGACCGTGTGACTTTAAATCCGGAATGGGGCTATCATATCCAGGGTATCCTGGATGACCATAAAAAAGCAGGTTATGTTTACAAGAAAGTCCAGGTTTTAGGACCGATCTCCCATTTGGAGACCTTTCTTGCAGCGAATACCTTAGACGAGATCGTTATTACTTTAAGTATCGGTGAATATGCAAATCTGGAACAGATCGTTGCGGCCTGTGAAAAGTCAGGTGTGCATACCAAATTTATTCCGGATTACAATAACATTATCCCTACGATCCCTTATATGGAAGATCTTCAGGGACTTCCGGTGATCCATATCCGCCATGTACCTCTTACCAGCGTATTTAATGCAACTATAAAGCGTATGGTAGATATCTGTGGCGCACTGTTTGGAATCATCCTGTTTTCGCCTCTTATGCTGCTGACAGCAGCATTGATCAAACTTACTTCTCCAGGTCCGATCATTTACAGCCAGGAGAGGATCGGACTGCACAACCGTCCTTTTAAAATGTTTAAATTCCGTTCCATGGAAGTACAGGATCCAAATAAAGAAAAGAACCAGTGGACAACCCCTCATGATCCCCGTGTTACTCCGGTAGGCCGTTTTATACGAAAGACCAGTATTGATGAGATGCCTCAGTTTTTTAACATTCTCATTGGAGATATGAGCCTGGTTGGTCCAAGGCCGGAGCGGCCTCTTTTTGTAGAAAAGTTTAAAGAAGAGATCCCACGTTATATGATCAAGCACCAGGTAAGACCAGGTCTTACAGGCTGGGCGCAGGTCAATGGTTACAGGGGAGATACTTCTATTACAAAGAGGATCGAGCACGACCTGTATTACATTGAAAACTGGAGCCTTGGATTTGATTTTAAGATCATGTTCCTGACGATATTCAAAGGCTTTATTAATAAAAACGCATACTAGAATGACAGCGGTCTGACTGCTGTTATCACTACAATGAGGAAACGTACATGAATCACGACTTTGATAATGAATTTGAAACGGATGACGAGTTAAAAAGAGGGCGCAGCCGCAGAAAAGACGGAAGGAAATACGCTTCTTCCGGACTTACCGGCAGAACAGGCAGTACAGGAAGAGGCAGCCGGACTGCAAGGACGGCAGCCAGGTCCGGGAAAAGCCGCTTAAGGACCATTATCATTTTTATTGTGGCAGAGATCATTGCACTGGCACTGATCGGCGCAGGCTGGTATGGAAAGCGTATGATGTCCCTGATGCAGACGGATACAGAGTTTAATAAGTCTGATATGACAAATCCTTATATCTCTGTGGAAAAAGAGCAGGCTATGAAGGGATACTGGACCGTAGCTCTTTTTGGTGTGGACAGCCGTGACAGTTCTGTGGGCAAAGGAAATATGTCCGATGTTATCATCATCTGCAATATCAATCAGGAAACAGGGGAGATCAAACTGGTCAGCCTTTTCCGTGATACGTATCTGAATGTAGATGATAAAAATGGTTACAACAAGATCAACCAGGCTTACTTCAGAGGCGGCCCGAAACAGGCAGTAGAAGCCTTAAACAGAAACCTGGATCTGGAGATCAATGATTATGCTACATTTAACTGGAAAGCAGTAGCAGATGCCATTAATATCCTGGGCGGTGTAGATGTGGAACTGAGCAAGGCGGAGTTTTATTATATCAATGCCTATATTACAGAAACAGTAGAGTCTACAGGTGTTGGCTCTTATCAGTTAAAGAGCGCAGGCCCGAACCATTTAGACGGTATCCAGGCAGTTGCCTATGCACGCTTAAGAAAGATGGATACAGACTTTGCAAGAACTGAACGTCAGAGAAAGATCATCCAGTTAAGCTTTGATAAATTAAGACAGGCAAACTTTTCTGTTGTTAATAATGTAATGGAAGTGGTATTCCCACAGATCTTAAGCAGTATCACATTAGATGATGTGATCCCGGCTGCAAAGAACCTGACCCGTTATCATATCGGTGATACCGCCGGCTTCCCTGAGGCAAGAAGTGATGCCAATATGGGTAAAAAGGGTGACTGTGTCATTCCGCAGACCTTAGAGAGCAATGTGGTTTCTCTTCACAAGTTCCTGTTTGGTGACGAAAATTACACCCCAAGTGATATGGTAAAGAAGATCAGCGCAAAGATTGCTTCTGATACAGGTCTGTATAAAGAAGGAAAGCCGGTAGGTGATGTTGGTACAGATGGCGGTTATATTCCTAAGACTACAGAGGCAAAGAAAGAAGACAAGACAACAGCGGACGGCTCAGAAAGCAGTTCTTCTTCTGAAAAGAACAATGAAAGTACTTCTTCCACAAAAGAGAGTATTATTGACGGTGAAACTGATTTTGAGTATGAAACAGATGAAGATGGAAATGTGATCGATCCTCCGGAAGATTATATACCACCAACCAGTAAACATTCTTCTGAAACGACCCAGAGTTCTCATACAGGTGAAAGCAGTCAGGCCCATCCGGGAGAGACTACAAAGGCAGCCCATCCGGGAGACTCCACAGAAAGCTTAAAGCCTACGGTTCCAAGCGGTACGCTGTCACCTTCCCGTACCACAGAAGCGGCAACTACAGAGGCTGCTACAAAACCATATGGACCGGGAAGCAGTGAAACAACAGCAGCTTCATCCTTCAATCCTGGAAACAGCATCAAAGAAGAGAATGTAGGCGGTCCGGGAGAGATGATCTCACCGGCAGCTTAATAAGCATTAAAAGATAACACCAAAGTTTAAGAAAGAGATTTCGTGAAAGCAGGGAGAATTCCTCTTTTGCGGGATCTCTTTTTGGAAGGAGAACAGATCATATATGAGGAAAAACAATTTGTTGAAAAAGACAGCCTGGATCGTTCTTTCCGCAGTCCTTTTTGGAACCGTGGCAGGAACGGTTATGACCGGGATCCAGATTGCGTCTTCCGGAATGGTTTCCCAGTTTTTTGCGATCGTTGCGTCAGATGAGGATACAGTAAAGGCGGAGGGAGAAGCACTGCCGCCTCCAGAACCATTTCCGGGAGAAAAGATACCGGAAACATTTCCACAGGCAGCAGACATTCCGGCACCGTCAACGGATGTTTCAGAGATCGTAGAAGAGGCAATGCCAACGGTTGTGGCAGTTGCCAGCACAGCCGTTTACCAGACTCCGGATTACGGATACAGCTGGTTTTTCGGAGGCGGAAGCCAGTCTTATGAGGTGCCAAGCAGTGGTTCCGGGATCATCATTGGTAAAAATGATACGGAACTGCTGATCGTGACCAATAATCATGTAGTGAAGGACACAGTATCATTAAAGATCACATTTGTAGATGATACAGCTGTGGATGCTGCGGTAAAGGGGACAGATGCAGATACAGATCTGGCAGTTATTTCCATCCCGATAGATCAGATCCCACAGGAAACCCAGGATAAGATAGCCGTTGCAAGGCTTGGGGACTCAGACAGCTTAAAAGTAGGACAGGGCGTGATCGCCATTGGAAATGCTCTTGGGTATGGCCAGTCCGTTACAGTGGGATATGTAAGCGCCTTAAACCGGGAAGTACAGACTTCCGACGGAAATACAAGAGTCCTGCTTCAGACAGATGCAGCCATCAATCCGGGAAACAGTGGTGGCGCCCTTTTGAACATGAAAGGGGAAGTGATCGGCATCAATGCGGCTAAATATTCCTCCACAGAAGTAGAAGGGATTGGCTATGCCATTCCTGTTTCAGGAGTCCAGGAGATTTTAGATGAACTGATGAACCGTAAGACCCGTTCTGAAGTAGAGGAAAGCAGACGGGGATATCTGGGGATTCAGGGAACTACAGTAGATGAAGAAACAGCGGCAACCTTTGATATGCCGAAGGGCGTTTATGTATACAAGATACTGGAAGACGGGGCTGCGGCTGGCTCTGAACTTCGTGAGAAAGATATTATCACCAAGCTGGATGGCATGACTGTAAAGAGTATGCAGGAACTGCAGAAATTCCTGAAAGGCTATGAAATGGGAGAGACCATTGAACTGCTGGTGCAGCGCCAGGAAGAAGGCCGGTATAAGGAACAGCAGATCCAGATTACGCTGGCAGGACTGCCGGAAGGTGAAGGACAACAGGAGAAACAGGATAACAGGGAGCAGCCCGGGGAAACAGCACCTTCCAGAAGAGAAGACAGTAATCCCTGGAGTTTTCCGGGAAATGGCTTCCCATGGGGAAGAATGTGGTAAGGAGAAAAGACAGTGGACGATAAGAATATGGAAAACGAGATGACAAATGGATCCCAGGATGATAATAAAAATAACGATAATTATGAGAAGATCTGCTATATGTGCCGCAGACCGGAGAGCAAGGCAGGACCAATGATCTCAATGCCGGGAGGCATGTGTCTGTGCCATGACTGTATGCAGAAGGCTTTTGATACAGTGACTAAGGGAGGCATGGATTTTTCAAAAATGCCCAATATGCCTTATATGAACATGAATTTCAGTGACTTAAGCCAGATGCCGCCAGTGAATGAGATCCCTCAGAGCCAGAAACTGAAAAAGAAAAAAGAACCGGAAAAGCAGCTGACTATGAAAGATATTCCGGCGCCTCACGTTATAAAAGGCAAGCTGGATGAATATGTGATCGGCCAGGACAAGGCAAAGAAGGTCATGGCAGTAGCTGTTTATAATCATTATAAGCGCGCCTTTTTAGGTGGTTCCGACCCAGACGGTGTTGTGATCGAAAAATCCAACATTTTAATGATCGGCCCTACAGGAAGCGGCAAGACCTATCTGGTAAAGACGCTGGCAAAGCTTCTTGATGTGCCGTTAGCTATTGCAGATGCCACATCCCTGACTGAAGCCGGTTATATTGGCGATGATATTGAAAGCGTTGTTTCCAAGCTGTTAGCAGCTGCAGGAAATGATGTAAAACGGGCAGAAAAAGGCATTATCTTTATTGATGAGATCGATAAGATCGCAAAGAAAAAACAGACCAATACAAGGGATGTAAGCGGCGAGTCCGTTCAGCAGGAACTTTTAAAGCTGTTAGAAGGCAGTACCGTAGAAGTTCCGGTGGGATCCAATCAGAAAAATGCAATGACTCCTATGGCTACTGTAAATACAGATAATATCCTGTTTATCTGTGGAGGTGCTTTCCCGGATCTGGAAAATATCATCAAGGAGCGCCTTACAAAGAAATCCTCCATGGGATTTGGAGCTGCCTTAAAAGACAGCTATGACAATGATCCGGATCTTTTAAGCCATGTGACCAATGAAGATCTGAGGGCATTTGGAATGATCCCGGAATTTTTAGGACGTCTGCCTGTAAATGTTACCTTAAAGGGACTGGATAAGGATATGATGATCCGGATCTTAAAGGAACCGAAAAATGCCATCCTGCGTCAGTATGAAAAACTTCTGGCACTGGATGAGGTAAAACTTGTATTTGAAGAAGACGCACTTTCCTGGATCGCAGAGGAAGCCTTAAAGCGTGGAACAGGCGCAAGAGCCCTCAGAGCCATTCTGGAAGAGTTTATGCTTGATATCATGTATGAGATACCAAAAGACCCGAATATCGGGTCTGTGGTGGTCACAAGGCCTTATCTGGAGAAAAAGGGAGGTCCCCTGATCCAGGTAAGAGAAGGATAAAATGAATTGGGTATGGAATTCGATCACTCCCGCAGCCGTAAAAATGTCTGCAGCAGATCCAGGGTTCCATACCCAAATTCTTTATTAGGATAGGTAAGGGACGGATTTCTGGCTGCGCCCCGGATCAGATAACTTTTAATAGAAGCCTCGCTCATAGTAGGGTAGTTTCCCATAACGATCCCCCAGCTTAAAAGATTGGCAACTGCTCCTGCAGTGATGGCGGCTGCAGCGCTGGTACCGGTGCGGCGGGAGAAGGCAGGAGCAGTACCGGCTGCTACACTGGATGAAAGCCCAGGGCGAAAAGCAGCTGAGATCCGCACCGATGGCCCCAGGATCTCCACTCCCGGAGCAGCCAGATCCGGCTTTACATAATCTCTGCTGGTGTAGCCACGGCTGGAATGGATGTAGATACTGTTGTTTCTGTGATTGTAGGCCCCTGTTGTAATAGGCAGGCGGGAATTGCCGGGAACCGTGATCGTGTTTGAAGGATCCGGTTTTAAAAATACAGTTTCATCGGAGATAAAACCCTGAACCGGCAGCCACATGTGGTATTCTCCCGTAAGAAACTGTGTATTGTATACACGAATGGTCCAGATCCCCGGGGAAGGACGCTCAAAGCGCATGGATACAAGCTGGCTTCCGCTTCCAGCCTCGATCAGCTGATAACTTACCGTGATGACCGTAGACTCTAAAAGAAAAGGGATACGGGTCTCGTTGTTGGATAAAATGGGGATCCGGCTGATCCGCTCTCCACCGGGAGATACAAAGCCTACTGTATACAGATCGGCAGCAGAAGACCAAAGTTCCAGGATAAAGCCACGTTTCCCTTCTTCTTCTCCTACCCGAAGTTCCACATCTTCAAAAGAAGTGTCAGCGGAAAACCTTCCTGCGTAATGGTGGGCGAGTCCTGTTTCATTTCCTGCTGCGATTACAGTGGCGATTCCGAAAAAGCCGCCATAATTCTGCGTTACCTGGCTTAAGGGGGAGGTACCGGTATGGCTGCCGTAATTGGTTCCAAGTCCTAAAAGGATCACTAAGGGGCGCCGGAAACGGTCAGCAGTGACTCTCAGGTATTTAATTCCCATCATAATATCATTTTCCTGGAAAGCAACAGTCTCTTCCGGGATCAGGTAATAGTCCCGCAGATATTTCTTTGCAGGCTTTAATTTTACAATGGCAAGATCTGCCATGGGAGCGGCGCCTGTGAAGTTTTGAAGGGGGAAAGCAGATCCGGCTGCAAGGCCTGCCAGGAAAGTGCCGTGGCCATCTGTATCTTTGGAAGGTACCAGGGAAAAAGGATCCTCTAAGGTTAAAGCTTCGTTGATCTCTTCATGAGTGAATTCCGTTCCATAGGAGGCACCGCCCATGGGATAATATTCCGGTACGCCAGGAGAAAAAACAGAAGGATCCTCAGGAAGGGTCTGATCCCACAGACCAAGGATCCGGGTCGTTCCGTCACTTTTACGAAAAACAGGACTTGTATAGTCGATCCCTGTATCTACAATACCAACGATCACCCCGCTTCCCATATTGCTCAGTGCAGGTGTCTGAAGGGCAGGAAGGATCCTGGCAGCTTCCATAGCGGAGTCATCCAACAGGGTAAAAAGAGAGGGAATGCTGTAGTAGGGCTGACGTTCCAGGGAAAGGGGAAGTGCATTTTCAAGTTCTGTATAAAAAACAGCATAATCATTGCTTACATAATCCACACAGGGAAACTGCTCCGGGTCCCGGAGATTATTCTGCAGGGATCCAAAACGGTAAATGAAATCAGCGACATCCTGGGAAGCAGGATTTAAGATACATTCAGCCATAAAAACCACCGGTAAAATGCTTGTTATCAGTATATGGGAAAATCACCGGAAGTTACCTGCATATCTGGACGGAAACGGGATAATATTGTAAAATGGACTCATGAAAAAAGTACGAACCTGTTCCATGTACCAGAAAGGATGGATGTATAATATGATCTTACCGTGGCTTACTGGCGGCATTGCTGCCCTGGATCTGTTTATAAAAGACGAAATAGAGCGGGAAGGGGAAGAAGAATTTCCAAGGGACCTTCCCGGCACAAAGGGGCTGATCCGCCTTCATAAAAGTTATAATTCCGGATTTCCTTTTGGCTTTTTAAAAGAACGCCCGGAACTGGTAAAAGGGATCCCCCTGGCAGTTACATCTGCTGCAGCAGGCGCATTAGGCGCGTTTATGACAAAAAAGGGCTGCCTGGCCCAGAAGATCGGCCTTTCCATGGTCCTTGGAGGTGCTATCAGCAATCTTTATGACCGTCTGGTAAAAGGCTATGTAGTGGATTATTTCTCCATTGAATTTAAAAGGCTGAAAAAGGTGATCTTTAATCTGGGAGATATTTTTGTATTTTTAGGCAGCCTGGTATTTCTGATCGGGGAACTGTTGGAGGATATAGACCTTAAAAACTGAGCATTCCCCCAAGGGTTCCGCCAAAGGCACACACGCCTAATACCATGAGAGATCTGGCAGCCTGGATAGAGGCCCGGGGATCCATAGCCCAGGAAGCAGCAAAAAGGATGAGAAAATAAAACATTCCTGACAGCAGTCCCCAGAAAAAACGCCGGTTTCTGACTTTTCTTCCTGTGAAAAATCCACCTGCGAAACAGGCTGCAAAATACACAGCAAAGATCAGCAGGTTTACCAGACTTTCTCCCAGGCGCAGTTTGTAAAGGGCAAAAGCCAGTGCCCCTAAAAAGAGGGCAGAAAGGGCATAGGAGATAAAAAGAGAGCGCAGCAGCGGTTTTATCACTTTAGTTTCCATAGACATCTCCCTAAAATATGTTTACAGTCAAGTATATTCACCATTGCAAGCCAACATAACCTATGTTATAATTTTATGGAGTTTATTCATATGTGCCTTTTGAGGCATATAAAAAAAGGAGGTACTGTACAATGAAGCATGTAAAGACTTTAAATGCCAATACCTTAAAGGATACCATGAAGAAGGGCGGATGTGGCGAGTGCCAGACTTCCTGCCAGTCTGCATGTAAGACTTCCTGTAC
>ERZ791931.1100-NODE-1100-length-22708-cov-6.442723_pt1 | contig 22708 bp, 16 predicted proteins | sample MGYA00510127_ERZ791931 | MGnify/ENA primary metagenome ERZ791931 (study PRJEB30046, sample SAMN00792067) | human gut metagenome | study: EMG produced TPA metagenomics assembly of the A metagenome-wide association study of gut microbiota in type 2... | reverse complement strand
ATAAAATCAACCAAAAAAGTAGTACAAACACACTCTTGAGTTCTCAAACCACCACACATCAACAAGCTTCGTTCTCAGGAGGAGAAGTCCGCCGTGCTGAGCAGCAAGAGATAAACATACACGGGATGGGCGAACAACGCAAACCGATGGGCGCAGGAAAGCTAGGAACCGTTGCAATGACGCGGTTCCTTCGGCGTGTCGCAAAAGTCTGTTTTTGGCCTTCTGATACCAGAATAGACCTCGAATACCGCTCCACACGGCACTACACTCACTGTATTTCGGCGTGTCGCGGATTGTTCACCGCCCATTCACCGCGTCCGCGTCGCCGCATGTCGGGTACAGCGCGTCCTAATGTTTCAGTATGAACGAACGAAACATCATCGAAACCCAACCGGAGCGCACGGATCTGCCACTCATCGTGATTCCCGTGATCGTCGAATCAATGATCGAGCCGTTCGCCGCCAACTTCCCCCTGCTGCACGATATCGCCCGCATCCGCATGCACTGCGATTTCACGCTGGACACCGACACCATCCTCGAACGCACCAAGGATGCCGAAGCCGTCATCGTCATCGGCTTCCACATCACCGATGACATATTGGACGCGATGACCGTTCGGGGCCATGTCTCGTGCTTTGCGTTCGGCGGCACCGGCGTCGCCAGCTACATCAATCTTCCCGTCGCGCGCGAGCGTGGCATCCGCGTGTGCAACGTCGTGCATTACGGCGACCATGCCGTGGCCGAGCACGCATTCGCCCTGATCATGGAGCTCGCCCGACAGGCCGGCCGGCTTGACGCGCAGGTGCGTCGCGGCGACTGGGGCGGCATCGACGGCATCGGGCTGCACGGCAAGAAGCTCGGCCTGGTCGGATTCGGCGGCATCGGCCGGACCGTCGCCCGCATCGCCAATGGCTTCGGCATGAAGACACTGGTATGGAACAGCCATGTGCACGGCATCGATGGGTTGGACATCACCCTCATTGACGATATGGATGAGGTGTTCGCGCAGTCGGATATCGTCAGCCTGCATCTGCCGCTGCTCGACGGCACCGCAGGCATCATCACGTCTCGGCAGCTCGACCGGATGCGCCCCGGTTCGATGATCGTCAATACCGCCCGCGCAGAAATCATTGAACCGGGGGCGTTGACCCGCCGGCTTCAACGAGGCGACGTGCGTGCGGCCATCGACGTGTTCGACCATGAGCCGCTGCCGATGGACGACCCGCTGCACTCCTTGGACAATGTCGTATTGACGCCGCATGTGGCATGGCGTGACGACGAGGCCTGCGTCAATCTGACCCGACAGGTGATCGACGCGGTGGCCTCGTATTTCACTGGCGGCGACTATAACGCCGTGCTGTAGCACCAGTCAGCCGTGGCGGCGCTTGCCGCGGCACCGCTACAGTGAGGCGGCTTCGATAAGACGAACCGTATATTCGGACTTGGGATCGCCCAGAATGCTTGCAGTGGAGCCGACCTCCACCACATGACCGTCGTGCAGCACGAGAATACGGTCCGCTATATGCTGCACGACGCCCAGGTCGTGCGAAACCATGATCAGCGCCGTGGACGGCCTGGCCTGTCGGATCGCGGCGAACGTCTCCAGGATCTGCAGACGAGCCGGCACATCGATGGCGCTCATCGGCTCATCGGCGAGTATCACGTCCGGCTCGGTGATGATCGCGCGGGCGATGGCGACGCGCTGCGCCTGGCCGCCGGACAGATCCATCGGATATCGGTCGATGAACACGCCGGCATCCAATCCGACCCGTTCCAGCGCCGCGTGCACGTTCTCGCGAATGCCTGCGGGGTCGGGCCTGCTCCCCCGCCATCGCAGGGACAACGGCTCGGCGACGATATCGCCGACCGTCCATCTGGGGTCCAGTGATCCGTAGGGATCCTGATATATCAGTCCGGAATCGTGGCGCAGCCGCCGCAGACCGGAGCCGCCACGCAGCACCGGCGTGCCGCGGTACTCCACAGTGCCGCCATCGGCGTTCTCCAACCCCAGCATGATGCGGGTCAACGTCGACTTGCCGGAGCCGGAGCCGCCGATCACAGCAAGGCACTCCCCCTCATATACGTCCACGTCCACGTCGAACAGCACCTGATGCGCGGCGGCGCGCCGGCCGAACGACTTGCAGATCGACCGCGCGCCCAATACGACGGCGGGCCTGTCGAGTTTCCGCTCGGAACCACTTGTTGACGGTTCCGTCATGGAGGGTGACGCGGCAACTTGGGATATACGGAAATCGCTCACGATGACTGCTCCTTATCCCCGACATCCCCGGCATGCAATGTCAGTTCCCGAGCAGCCCCGACCAGCCGCCGCGTCCGCTCGTCGCGCGGCGAGGCGAGCACGTCGGCGGTGCGCCCTGACTCCACTATCCGCCCTTCGTCAAGCACATAGCAGTGCGTCGTCGCGTGGGCCAGCACGGCGAAATCATGGGTGATGAACAGCAGTGACGCGCCCATGTCATCGACCAGGGAGACCAGCAGGCGCACGATCTGCCGCTGGGTGATCGAATCAAGCGCGGTCGTCGGCTCGTCGGCGATGATGAAACGCGGAGAGGTAATCAGCGCAGTGGCGATGCCGACGCGCTGCTGCTGCCCGCCGGACAACTCGTGGGGGAATTTGCCGAGGACGTCGTCCGGCAGCCCGACCTTGCGGATCATCGCACGAACACGCTCCCGACGCTCGACGGCGGTCAGGTCATAATGGAGCCGCAGCGGTAGTCCGACCTGCTTCTCCACACTCATCACCGGATTGAGGGATGCGGCCGGATTCTGGAACACCATGCCGGCGTAACGGCCACGGATGTCGGCAAGACGCCTGTCATCCGTACCGACCGTCTCCATGCCGCCCATCACTACCGAGCCGGACACCACGGCATGCGTCGGCAGCAGGCCGAGCATCGCCTTGGAAATCATCGACTTGCCGGAGCCCGATGCCCCCACCAGGCCGACGCGCTGCGCGTCGGCGATATCCAAGTCGACGCCGCGCACGATGGGCGCACCGCCGATGGCAATGTTCAGGTCACGAACCGTAACGCTCATCGCGCACCTCGCAATCGGGGATTCGTCAATGGGTCGGCGGCGTCGCGCAGTGCGTCGCCGAACAGGTTCAACGCGACCACCACGAGCGTGACGATCAGCCCCGGCCACAGCACGGTCAGCGGATACACGTTGATGAACTTCACGGACGTGGCCAGGGAGTGCCCCCAACTGGGCACGCCCGACGGCACGCCGATGCCAAGGTACGTCAGACCGCTTTCGGCCAACACCGCGGTGCCTGCCGACAGTGACAGCTGCACCGTCAGCACAGGCGAGATATTCGGCAGGATATGGCGCGCCAGCACGTTCAGTCCCGAAGCGCCGTTCGACAGCGCCGACTCGACATAGGACGAACGCGCGGCGAGCATCGCCTGAGGGCGGGACACGCGCGCCAGATTCAACCCGTATCCGAATCCGCACGCGATCACGATGACGGCCACGGACGGACCGAGCGGCACGGCGAGAATCAGCGCGATCAGCACCGTGGGAATGGATATCAGCGCGTCGACGACGACCACCGATACCGCCGAAAGCGCCGCGTGCCTGGACACCATCAACGCCACGATGGCCAGTCCGAACACCGCAGCGACGGCCACGGTCAGCACGACGATCAGCAGGTTGGTGCGGGAGCCGGCCAGCAACCAGCTGAACACGTCGGCACCGGTGCCGTCGGTTCCCAGCCAGTGGTCGCGCGACGGCTTCGCCCACACATGGTAGCCGTCGGTGCTCCACAGCGAATACGGGGTCCAGACCAGCGACACCGCGGATGATGCCAGCCATAGGCCGAGCACGATCAGCGAGAACTTGCCCGCGGCGTAGCCCCACATCGTACTCAGAACGACACGTGCGGCGCGCACGCCGCGGGCAGTGCGGGCACGGTCTTGCGCCGTCGTCGCGCTGTTTCCGGAAGACGGTTTTCCGGCTCCGGCTTGAGTCTTGGCATCGATCGGTCGCGTCATGCGTTCACCTCCGTGACATCGTCAGCCGACTTCAGCCGCGGGTCAAGCACCCGATGCAGCAGGTCGACCAGCAGGCCGATCAGCAGGAAAAAAGCCGCCAGCATGAACAGCTCGCTCTGCACGGCGATGAGATCACGGTTGCCGACATCGGTCACCAGACCGTTGCCGATGCCCGGCAGCGCGAACAGGTTCTCGATGACCATGACGCCGGTGACCATCTCCGCGAACGTCAGTCCGATGACGGAGACCAGTTGCGGCATGGCGAGGCGCAATCCCACGCGCAGCACCGCCTGCCGGCGGGTCATGCCACAGGACATGGCCATGTCGATGTAACCGGAGGATGCCAGTCCGCCCAATGCCGAGCGGGTGTACCGCATCAGCCCGGCCCCCACGATGATGCCCACCGAGCAGGCTGGCAACACCAGCGACATCAGCGCCGAACCGAAATCGGACCACCCGCCTTGGGGGAATCCCTGCGACGGGAACACGCCAATCAGTCCGGTTCCGCGCGAGAACAGCAGGATCAGCAGCAGACCGCCCCACAGCGCGGGCACGGCGCCGCCGATGATGACGACCATGTGAAACATGCCGCGAGCGGCGCGGCTGCGGGCCAGTGTCGCCTCGCATCCCAGCGGAATGCCCAGCCCCATCGCGATAAGCAGCCCGAGGACGATCAGCGGGAACGTCACCGATGCCCGCTCGCCGACCTGGGCGCTGATGGAGCGGCCGGTCAGAATGGAGGTGCCGAAATCACCGTGCAGCAACGCGCCGATCCAGTCGGCATATTGCGCGATCAGCGGCCGGTCCAGACCGAGTTGCGAGCGCAGCGCGGCGACCCGTTCCGGCGGGGAATTCAGCCCGGCCATCACCGAGGCCACGTCGCCGGGCAGCACGCGCAATGCCGCGAACACGACGATGGAGATGCCGAACAGCGCCGCCGCGAACAGCAGCAGACGGCGTATGACGAATCGCAAGTGGACTCCTTCCGGTGAGAGCGCCGCGCATCCCGTCACAGCCCCCGAGACCCTGACGGCCGGAATCGCCTGTGCCGGGATACGCGGCGATTTCAGCCGTCACTTGGTGTAGGCGACGTTGTACAGCGGCAACAGGGTCTGGTTGAGGTTGATCGGGAAGCCGGTGACGCCCTTCGCGTACGCGGTGGTGACGCGGTAGTTGAACAGCCAGTCGGCGGGGGCGTCTTCGGACACCTTGCGTGCGGCTTCGGCGAGCAGCTTGTCGCGGTCGTCGTCGTTCGTGGCGGCGATGGCCTTGGCGTACAGGGCCTGGACCTCCTTGTTGTCGTAGTTGTAGTAGTAGGTCGGGTCGGCCCACTGGTAGAAGTCGTGGCTTTCGTTGTGGTCAACGAGCGAGATGTCGTAATTCCTGTTCGTATACACGTCCTGCAGCCACGTGGAGAATTCGACCACGTTGACCTTCAGGTCGATGCCGATCTTCTTGAGCTGGCTGCGCAGCTGGTCGCCGATCTCGGTGCCGTATATGTTCGCGTAGGTCAGGCTCAGCTGCAGCGGCTTCGATTCGGAGTATCCCGCCTCGGACATCAGCGACTTCGCCTTGTCAAGGTCGTACGGGTAGATGCCGGTCAGGTCCTCGTAGCCGGGGTCGAGGGAGGGGATCGGGCCGCCGAGGGCGGTGTCCGAACCGCCGCGCGAGGCGATGATCTCCTTATGGTTGATGGCGTAGCGAATCGCCTGGCGCACGCGCTTGTCGGAGGTCTTCGCTCCGGTGCCGTTGAACGCGAGCACGTATTTGTCGGTATCGTCGCCGGCCTTGACCACGTAATGGTCGCTGTCCTTGGTGAACGGTTCGGCCAGGTTCTCGCTGATCGGCGCGAGCACCTGCACATCGCCGGACTTGAGCGCGTTCACGGCCGCGTTGTCGTCGGTGAAATACCGCACGACGACCGTGTCGGTCTTCGCCTTGTTGGCGCCCCAGTAGTTGGGGTTCGCCTTGAGCGTTATGGACGAGTTGGTGACGAACTTCTCGACGGTGTACGGGCCGGAGCCGATCGCCTGGGTCTTCGCGTCGTATTTCGCGTCCTTGTCGAACACGAGTCCGGGACGGCCGGTCAGCACCCACAGCAGGTTCGCGTACGGCGCGCTGAGCTTGAGTTCGACGGTGTTCGGGTCGCTCGCTTTGACGGAGACGAAGTTGACCAGCGAATCGGCGTCATGGTACTGCTTCGTGACGAGCTCGTTGATGGACCATGCCACGTCGTCGGCGTCGAGCTTGTCTCCGTTCGAGAACGTCATGCCGTCGTTGAGATGGAACGTGTATGTGGTGCCGTCGTCGCTGACATCCCATGTCTTCGCGATGGCTGGTACGACCTGATTGTGCTCGTCGCGCGCCACGAGTCCCTCGTAGACGTTGCCGATGAGTACCTGGTCGATGGCCGATCCGGCGGTGTTGCGGATGTCGAGGTTGGTGGGCGCGAGTTTCAACCCGATGGTGACCGTATCGTTCGCCTTGGCGCCCGTCGTGTCGTTTTTGCGTCCTGCGAACGCCGCGATGCATCCCGCGACGACGGCGACGACCGCGATCACGACGATGGCGACGATCCACCATGTAGCCCGCCGGTGCCCGGCGGCGTTCTTGGCGCGGCTCTCCAGCTGCGCGTCCATGCTGGCCGCGGCGCTCTCGTTCGTCGCAGCGGTTTCCTGTGTGTTCAGATCTTCGTTGTCGGTTGCGCCGGCGTCGCCGTGCGCACCATGGTTTTCAGTCATGATTCCTCTTCATTTGTATTGTGATACTGCGGGCTGGCCGCCCTTGCGGGTCGTCCGCCACAGGACATTGTAACGTCAGGTCGAACCTGACTCGCGCGGATGCCGCGCTGGCGTTCTATCATGGGTGGAGGCATCCGTTCATGATGCGCCCACGCATCACGATTCATAAGGGGATTCGCATGCTCGTAGCGGTCGACATCGGCAACACCAACATCGTTCTCGGCTTCCTGGACGGCGACGACATCATCGGCACCTACCGAATCACGACGAAATCGAACCACACGTCCGACGAGTACGGCCTGATGATCACGCAGTTCCTCGCGCTGAGCGGCCTGCGTCCCTCTGATATCGATGACGTGATCATCGCGTCCGTCGTGCCGAAGGTCATGCACTCGTTCCGTGCAAGCATCATCAAGTTCCTGAACATCAATCCCATGGTGGTCGGCCCCGGAATCAAAACCGGCATCAACATTCGCATCGACGACCCGAAGTCGTTGGGTTCGGACTGCCTCGCCGACTGCGTGGGCGCGTATTACACGTACGGCGGTCCGGTGCTGGTCGCCGATTTCGGCACCGCCACGACGTTCAACTACGTCAATGACGAGGGCGTGATCACCTGCGGCCTGATCACCACGGGCATCCGCACGGCCGCGGCGGCCTTGTGGGGCGAGACGGCCCAGCTGCCCGAGGTGGAAATCACCAAGCCGAAATCCATTCTCGCCACAGGCACGAAGACCGCGATGCAGGCCGGACTCTACTACAACTTCCTCGGCGGCATCGAACGCACGATCCGGCAGTTCCGCATGGAGCTGGACGAGCCGTTCACCGTCGTGGCGACCGGCGGCCTGGGCCGCGTGTTCAAGGATGACACGGAGCTGATCGACGTGTATGACCCCGAGCTGATCTTCAAAGGCATGGCGCTGATCCACAGCCGCAACTCGCATCGCTGAATCGCGCGGGCAGGCAACGGGTTCGCGTGACCGGCTTCGGCATTGGCCACGCCGGCGCAGGTCATTTGATGGTGAAGCCCTGATTGACGCCGTACTCCTTGAGGTCGCGCTGCCATGCGGCGATGCCGCTCATCAGCGTGATCTTCTTGCCAGGTCGGTCCGGCAGTGTAATCGGACCGCCATCGTCATTGGTCAGTCCTGCGTCCTTGCGCGCCTTGGCCCGGTCGTATGCCTGCTTGGCCGCCGACCACGTGTATGCGTCTGCGGTGGCGCTGCGGAAGCGGCTGCGCGCGTACACTTCGAACGGCAGGTACTGGTATCCGACCGACACGGACTCCGCTGCCTCGGACAGCACCTCGTTGAACCGCTGCCCGCCGAAATACTCCACCTCGGCGTGATGCTCACTGGTGACGGTGGTCTTGTTGAGGAATTCGCCGCTGTTCAACGTCGCATTGTCGGCCGGGAAGGCGCCACCATCGACGCGGGTCTTGATGCCGGATTTGTTGTGGCAGACATAATCCACGAAACGGAATGCCGCTTCAGGCTTGCGTGTGGTGTGCAGCACGCCCAGCGCGGAGCCGCCGTTCTCGGCATTGGTGACCGTGCCGTCCTGAGTCGGCATGCGCGTGACGCGCCACAGTCCCGATGTGCCCGGCACGTCGGCCAGCAGCAGCGACGGCATCCAGGCTCCGGCGAACACGGAGGCGACCGACCCGCCACCCAGCGCACGTTTCCAATCCTCGGACCAGACTTTGAGATGGGTGTTGACCAGTCCCTCGTCGATCATGCGCTGCCAGAATTCGGTGAACGTCCTGGTTCCGGCGTCGCCCTTGAGATCGACGGTCACGGTCTTGCCGTCGGATGACGTATGGAAAGGCCGACCGCCCGCGAGCCATATCATCGCATTGTAGAAGCTGGCGTCACCGGCGTCTGCGGCGATGTACACGCCGATGTTTTTCAGCTTTTTCGCGGCCTCGTAATAATCATCCCATGTGGTGATCTTGGTCGCGTCGACACCAGCCTGGCGGAATGCGTCATCGTTGTAGAAGAACGCCATAGGCCCGGAATCCATGGGTAGCGCGTACGTGCGCTGCGCGAGCTGCACCGACGCCCAGGTGCCTGGGGTGAAGAACGAGCTGTAGCTGCCGACACGACCGGTGAGGTCCATCAGCTGGCCGCTCACCGCGTACTGCGGCAGGGCATAGTATTCGAGCTGCACCACGTCGGGCGTGCCGTACCCGTCCTGTATAGCGCTGTTGAGGTGGTCGTAGCCGCTGATGTTGTTCAGCTTCACGCGGACGTCTGGATTAGCCTTCTCGAAATCGGCGATCAGCGTCGTCATGCTGGGTTCCCACGACCAGACGGTGATGACGGTGCGCGTGTCCGGCTGCCCGCAGGAGGCGACTGCCAGCGTCATCGCACAGATCGTGAGCAACGCCGAGATACGCAGGCGCAGCCGCCGCAACCGTGCCGATATCGTCATGTCATCTCCTTAGCGTGCTCGATGTATCGGGAAGAATTCGCTCATCGTAGAGTCTACACGCGCGCTGCAACAGGTGAAGATACGTGAAGGCCCCTCCCTGATGAGGGGAGGGGCCTTCACACGAGGAAGGGATGACCGAAGGTCACCGTATTCCGGTCATTACCACGCCAGATTGTTTGACTGCGAAGGTTACTTGACGATGTAGCCCTGATCCTTCGCGTAGTCCTTCAGAGCCTGTTCCCAAAGCGGCGACGCCATCGCTCAGCTTCTGGTTGCCGGTGTAGGACTTGCCAAGGTAGTCGCCGAAGATACCGCGGGCCTTGACCTTCGGGGCGCCAGTCAGGTTAATGGTGACTGTCTCGCCTTCGGTGGAGAACAGCGTCGCACTGGCCAGCCAGGTCATCGAGTCGTAGAAGCCGGCGACACCGGTGTCGGACGTGATGTAGTAGTTGTCGCCAAGGGTGTGAATCTTCTTGGCGTCCTGGTAGAACTCGTCCCAGGTCTTGTCGCCCTGGCCGGTGTTCACCAGGTTGACATTGATGCCGGTCTCCTTTTTTTGAAGTCCTTGGCCACCTGAGTCAGCGTGGGACCCCAAGCCCACACGGTGATTTCCTTGACGTCGCCTTCCTGCTTCGGAGCGGAGCTGCTGCTTGAGTTGCCGCGCGCGGCGACGCTGACCAGCATCGCCGCAGCCCGGTAAGCGCCAGCGCCTTCTTTCCCATAAGGCGTATGTCGCGTGTCACCGCAAACATACGCCTTTCCTAAGCCCTTACAGCCCAGTGTTTCCAACGATTATCGCCTGAGCACGACAACACCCGTCGGATCGATGGTGGCCCGCCCGTCGTCGACATGCGCGAGCGAAGCCGCGATGGCCTCCCCTTCAACGTCGACGGTCACCGGTTCATGGGTGCGGTTGAACACGAACTCGAAGCGGCTCGCCGCCGCGGCGTCGGCGCGTTCGACACGCAGCACGCGGCCATCACCGGCGAGGTCCGACAGCCCCATGGAACCCAGCATCGCCGGCAGGCTCTTCGCAAGCCCCTGACGGCCCAGACGGCATCCGACATATACGGTCCGCCCGTCGCCATACCCGTTGGCCACGATGGCCGGCACCTCGTTCATGCCGGTCCAGCGTTCCGCCTTATAGGAGGCCAGTACCGTGGACGTGTCGGCCGTGGACGTGATCACGTCGGCAAAGTCATGCGCCACCGTGCCATTGTCCAGGTCGAGGTGATCCAATGCGCCCGGCATGTCGTTGCCCATCGGGGCGAACTCTTCGACGCGCACGCCGACGACGTCACGAATCGAGCCCGGGTAGCCGCCAAGCCAGATGTGGTCGTTCTCGTCGCTCAATCCGGTGTAGTACGTCACGAACAACTTGCCGCCGTTCGCCACGAACTCCCGAACCCTGCGGCTCGTCTCTTCGGACAGCAAATACACGCACGGCAGCACGGCAATCTCGTAGGAATCCCAATCGGACCGCACCGGAACCACGTCGGCGGTGATGCCGTTGTCGGCAAGCGCGCGGAACCAATCCAACGGCTCGGTCCAATGATCGACCTGCTGGGTCGGGTTCGCGGTGTACTCGGTGGCCCACTGGGACTCGTAGTCGAACACGACGGCGACCTTGGACTTGACCGTCTTGGTGCCCATCAGACCCTCGTCGGACAGACGTCCCAGATCGGCGCCCAGCTCGCACACATCACGGAAGATCTGCGAATCCTCGCCCGCATGCGGCACCATCGAGGAGTGCCACTTCTCCGCGCCGGCCTTGGACTGTCGCCACTGGAAATAGCAGATGGCGTCGGCACCCATGGCGACCTGCGCGAGGGAGTCGCGCACGACCGAGCCCGGCTCCGCACGGTAGTTGATCGGACGCCAATTCACCGCGGAGGTGGAATGCTCCATCTGGAACCACGGTTCCTTGCGTGAAATGCCGTCCATCAGCGACGCGGCGTACGCAACCTCGTCGAAATGGGCCTCGCCCGGCGTGAAGTAGTGGTCGTTGGAGACGAAATCGACCTCCGCACCCCAGTCGTCATAGTCAAGCATCGAGCCGCCGGCGGACACCATGAAATTGGTGGTCAGCGGCAGACCCGGCGTGATGGACTCCAGCACGTCACGTTCGGCGATGTAGAGCTCCTTGAGCGCGTCGGAGCTGAACCGCTTGTAGTCGAGCAGCTTGCCCGGGTTCATGAAGTTGCCGTCACCGATGTAGCGAGGCGGGATGATCTCGGAGAAATCGTTCATGTGCTGGGCCCAGAACGCTGTTCCCCAGGCCTCGTTCACCGCGTCGATGGTCTTGTAGCGCTTCTTGCACCACTTCTGGAAGGCGCGCATGGCGTCGTCCGAGTAGTCGAAGCGGTTGTGGCAGCCGTATTCGTTGCTCACGTGCCAGGCCACCACGTATGGGTTGCCCTTGTAGTGCTCGGCCATACGACGGCACAGGTTCAGCGCGTACTCGCGGAACACAGGGCTCGTCGGGCGCCAATGCTCACGGGCGCCCGGCCACACGGTGTCGCCGCGCTCGTCCTTCCAAAGCACCTCCGGATGGGCCTGGGTCAGCCACATCGGCGGGGAGGCGGTGGCGGAGGCGAGGTCTACGGCGATGCCCGCCTTGCCGAGCTTATCGATGGCACGGTCCAGCCAGTCGAAATCGTACTTGCCTTCCTCCGGCTCGATCTTCGCCCATGAGAAGATGCCGACTGATACAAGGTTGACGCCGGCCTTCTTCATCAGACGGATATCATCGTCCCAGACCTCCTCCGGCCATTGGTCGGGATTGTAATCACCGCCATACCAGAGACGGGATTCGGCGCCCTTCAGCGGCTGTGGCCAACTGTGCTTTCTGCGTTTACTCATGTTCCGCTCCATTACTTGTTCATTGTCTGACGCCCCCGGCCGAACCGTCGCATCGACGAAAAATCAACTGTGACATGCGAACGGGCTGGTGCCATATCGCGCCAGCCCGCATCGCACACGGTGAGCGTCCCTCCATATCATATACATGTTCCGTATGGAGAGCCAGCCGCTAGGCGCACGTCAAGACCGTCAGACGAACGTGACGCATGCTGCAAGCGGACACTGGCCCTCCCGCGAGATCACTCCTTGACGGCGCCGGCGGCGAGGCCGGACTGCCAGTACTTCTGCAGGCACAGGAACGCGATGACCAGCGGGATGATCGTGATCAGCGAGACCGTGATGACCAGGTTCTGGACGGCTTGGCCGCCCGCAGTGGACGCTTGGTCCTTCCACTGGTTCAGACCGATGGTCAGCGGGAACCAGTCCGAGTCCTTCAACATGATCAGCGTCAGGAAGCAGTCGTTCCACGTGGCAACGATCGTGAACAGGGCCGTCGTCACGATGCCCGGCACCGAGATCGAGCCGATGATCACCGCGGACACGGCCTTGCGGCCCGGGAAGCGGAACTTCGCCAAAGCGTAGCCGCCCATGATCGCCAGCAGGGTCGCGCCGCCCGCGCCCACCACCACGTAGATCAGCGTGTTGACCAGCCAGCGCGCGAAGATGCCGCGTCATAGGTGAACACCGTCACGATGTTGTCCCACAGCGCGAACGTCTTGCCGAAGCCCAGGCCGAACGCGCTCGTGAAGTCCGATTGGGTCTTCGTCGCGTTGATGAGCATGGAGACGAACGGGAACAGGCAGCAGACCGCGAAGATCGGCACGATGAACACGAACACCAACGCGAACGGCCACCTGAACTTCCAACCACGCCAATCCCGCTTGTGCTTATTCACACGAGCCAAAGGCGACACACTCACCGATGTCATGCCCCTCTCCTTCGAAGGACTCGAAGCGAAGCACACCGCACAGAACTTACCACAACGCAACAGCTCATTGAACTTGTTCCGCGAAATGCACCCTCTATAAATGTTTGCGTTACCATAATATCAACATTGTTGGAATTGTCCACTTGAGGGTACGGCAAGTCATCAGGAAATGGTCTATACTGATGGTAACCAAAACATAGAAATGCCAAGAAAAACAAAGCAGGAACCATGGATCATTCGCAACCCGCTTCCATGCAGGACGTGGCGAAAGCCGCCAGCGTGTCGCCCCAGACGGTCTCACGAGTCGCCAACGGAAGCAATGCCGTCCGGCCGGAAACACGGCAGCGTGTGGAAGCCGCCATGGCCAAACTGGGTTACCGGCCCAACTATGCGGCCAGGGCGCTTAAGCACGGCAAGTTCAAGGATGTCGGCGTCGTGCTGTTCAACATGCTCACCTATGGCAACGCGCGTATCCTCGGCGGCATCGCCGACGCGGCGAACAGCAATGGCTACGCCATCACGATGCAGTCCTTCGGACGCAATCGGGAACGCACCCTGCATGCCGCCATCGAGCGTATGAAGCAGCTTCCCGTGGACGGCGTCATCGCCGTCATGGAGGAGCACGTGACGGACTTCTCGGAGTTCCGCCCGCCCAAGGAGCTGCCGGTCGTCATCATCTCCGAGGATCCCGCGAACTACTGCCCCACCATCGATGCCGACCAGTACGGCTGCTCAGCCGCCGTCGTGGACTATCTGCTCAGCAAGGGGCACAAGACCGTCTACCACATCGCCGGGCCGTCCTCGTCGCGAGCCGCGGAAAGCCGCGCGCAGGGGTGGCACGACACGCTCGACCAACTGGGGCTGCGCATCCCTCCGACCTATATGGGCGACTGGGAGGCGGACAGCGGATATCAGGCCGGACTCGCGCTGGCTCACGACCCCGATTGCACCGCGATCTATGCGGCCAACGACCAGATGGCGTATGGCGCGATGCTCGGATTGCAGGCCGCCGGCAAACGCGTGCCGGAAAACGTCAGCATCGTCGGAGTGGACGATTCGCTGAGCGGGACGATTCCACGGCTGTCGCTGACCACCATGCGCATGAAATTCAACGACATCGGACGCGAGGCGTTCTTCATGACCAAGCGTCTGTGCGAGGGCCTTCGAGTGCCTTCGGGCGTGAAGACCGTGGTTCCCGCGGAGCTGGTGGAACGCGGGTCGGTGCGCGACCTGGAATCCTAGACGACGAATCTCAAGCGATAATGGCCTCGGCCTCGCCGGTGTCGAACGGGCGAAGCCGAGGCCATTATCCGTTCAGCGCCGGCGATTCGTCAGGGGTTCGCCGGCTACATAACGCCTTACGTTCTCCAATGCGATACATCCGGTCGATGCCTTCCGCCGTGCGGGTCGGGTCACGACGCACTCCCAGCGTGTTCGCGCCCATGGCCTTGCATATGCTGGCGGAATGCGAGCCGATGTCCCCGGTGCCGACCACCAGCACCGTGGAGCCGCGCACGCTCAGCGCACGGCCGACATCGTGCCATCGCCGCTCCCCTTGTTGACGGGCATATACCGACATTGTAGGCGCACGGAATATTGCCGCGACGCCGGTGTAAAAATGACGATGCGCCGGCCCGTCTTTTCTAGGAGACGGGCCGGCGCATCAGACGGCCGGAGAACCGATGTTACCGGTTGGACTTACGCTTGGCTTCAAGCGTCACGACCGCACCCGCTACCATCGCGAGTGCAGCGAAGACAACGCCCATTGTGGAGGCGCCGGTCTTTGCGATCACGTCGCCGGGCTTCTTGCCATCGCCGGGCTTGTTGCCGTCACCGGGCTTTTCACCTTCACCGCCGGGGGTCGTCGGCTTGGTCTTCAGCGCGTCGATCGCCGCAGACAGAGCCGCCTCGGCGGCATTGACATCATCCTGGCTCACCTTGTCATCGTCATAGACCTTGAGCGCTGCGGCGAGCTTGTCATCAAGCACCTTGAGCGACTCGTCCGTATAGGCGGAACGGTCGATCGCCTGAGCCTTGGTGATCGTGGCGTGCAGCTTGTCCTTGTTGACTTCGGTCGGAGGCTTCTCGCCACCCTTCTTGGTGAACGTCAGCTCATACGTGACTGGGGACGTCACACCATCCGGGAAGCGGTATCCGTCGGCGGGCTCGGCGGTGACTGTGACGGTCACGTTCTCATCGCCCACGTTCACTACGGAACCAGCGGCCAACACCTTGCCGTCGACCTTGTACACGACTCCCTCGATGTCGGGGATGGTGTATGTATCGGCATCATCGTCCACTGTCGGCTTCTGCGGGGTGGCGACCTTGTCCTCCTCTACGGCCGTGGGCAGCAACTCGACATTCATTTCCGCCGCGGAGCCGAAGTTCGATCCGGAATAATCGGTCTTGATGACAAACTTGACGTACCGTCCGTTCTTGGGGGTCAGCTTGATGCGCTGCGTGTAGGCGACGTTCTTCAACGTGCCCGAGGCCACAGGGGCTCCAAAATCGTTGGGATCGTCGGAGACATACACCTCGTAATCCTTGGCGGCACCGTTATTGTTGCCGTCGATACGGGCGAGGTAGTCGAAGTAGGCGACGTTCTCACGCGATTTGCCGAGATCGAGAGTCACCCAATGCGGGGCGGACGCGGTGGTCGGGCTGTACTGGGAGTGCCAGCTCGTCGACGAGTCGCCGTCGAGCGCCCTCGCCGCCTCTGCACCGGAGTTCTGCGACGACTGGGCGTGCACGCTGATCTCATCCTGCGGGACATACACGCGGGAGGCCGGTGCAGTGGCGGAATCGGCCACGACCCAGCCGGCGTCGTCCTTGCCGAGTGCCTTCAGCGCCTGCTTCAGCGTCAGCCCGGCGGTCATGCCGTCGAAGCTCGCGGTGGTGGCTTTGTCGCTTTTGCCGTATGTCGTCACGGTGATGGGCTCGTCCTTGGTGCCGTAGCCGAAGACGGCGAAGTCCCCGGTCAGCTCGGTGCCCGCCTTGACGAAGATCACGGAGCCTGGCGCGACGGTCACATCGTGCAGCTGCTCGATCGACGTCATGGGCTTGTCCTTCGTAAATCCATCTCCCGCGGTCTGCGCCGTCGGGTCGATGTAGTAGGCGCGGGCGCCGGTCTGAATCTCGGATTCGGTGTGGAACACCTCAAGACGGCTCAGACGCACCGGACCGCGGGAGGAGTTGACCACCAGACGGATGGCATCGATGTTCTGGGACGTGAAGCGAAGGTCGCGCTGCTGCCCGACCGTCGTCATAGTCGCCAGATTCGTCCATGTTCCATTGACTCGTCCCTGCAGGGTGGCGCTTTCGATCTGCTGGCCGGCATTGCGCACGTCCTCGGAGATCTTCACTGCATCCACGGCGACAGCGCTGCCCAGATCGATGGTGTACGTCGGCGTATTGCCCACGGCCTTGTCGGAGGAGAGCTTCGAACCGTCGGTCAGCTTCGGGGCCGCTACCGCGGTGCCGTTCGCGGACGCGGCGACGGTCGCGCTCTTGCCCAGGGCAAGATCGGTGCCGTAGCGTCGGGCGAGCTCCTCGCCCAGCCCCTTAAGTCCCGCGGCATCCGCATCGGCGAGCTTGCCGGTATCGGACGGTGGGACGTTCAGCAGATACTGCGAGTTGCGTCCCGTGGACTGCTCGTAGTACTTCACGACTTGAGCTACGGACGCCGGCGATTGGTTGGCATGGTAGAACCATCCGGGCCGGTTCTTGGCGTCGACTTCGGCCGGATACCAGTGCAGCTGGTTGGCGGCGCCGCTGCGGATCTCGGACAGCACGCTCGACATGGTGCCAAGCGTACCGTCGGAGGCCATCTGGCCAGGCTTGAGCGACACCTTGTCCACGCCGTCGTTGTATGCCGCCTGCGGGCTCCACTCGGTCTGACGGGCCCAGCCGTCCTCGTTGCCCACCCATCGGGCATCGTATGCGGCGTTGGCCTGAATTGCCTGGGGCTGAAGCTGGCGGATCATCTTGTAGAACACGCCATAGTCGTAATGCTCAGTGCCTGCGGTGTTGCCTTGGGCACCGTCGAACCAGACCTCGGAGATGTCGCCGTACTCAGTCAGCAGCTCATAGAGCTGGTTGAGCATGTAGGCGCCGTACTCCGTGGCCTTGTACTTGAACGTGGGCAGTTTGCCGGAAGCCACCTTGTCGGCGCGGTCGTCGTTCTCCACCAGCGTGGGGATCGTGCGCTCGACGCGTGCGGAGCCGTTGCCCCAGACGCCCTTCTTCTCCATGTAGGAATCAGCCGGCGAATAGTAGATGCCGACCTTCAGGCCGTATTTCTTCGCCGAGGCGACAATCTTGCGGAACAGGTCCTTCTCCCCCGTGCGCTTGGCGACGGCGGTGTTTGCCCAGTCGTGCTCGGTGTTGTACCGCGAGTCGTACAGCTCGAAGCCGTCATGGTGCTTGACCGTCACCATGATCATCTTGAAGCCACCGTCGGCGAAGGACTTCGCCCACTGGTCGGTGTCGAGGCCGGTCGGGTCGATGCGGGAGGGATCCTCGTTACCGTGACCCCACTCCTGGTTGTAGTACGTGTTGATGCCGTAATGGAGGAATCCGATCTGACCCCAGTCGATGTAGTCGGCCTGCCCTTCGGTCGGACGCAGCTTGGACAGCTTGGTCTTAAGCGCGGCCTCGCACTCGGCGGGCTTCACGTCGAAGGTATTCGCCTCCTTGATGCCCGACGTGTCGCAGCTGACCTGAGAGTAGACCAGCTTGAATTCGTTGGTGGTGAAGTTCGCGGAGGTTTTGGCCAGGCGGATCTCGCTCAGCGAGCCGACGAAGCCGCGGCTGAGCGCGGCGGAATGCACGTCGTTGCCGAAGCCGACCTTGCCCTTGATGTTCGAATTCAGGTAAGCCAGACCGGTGATGTTCTTGGTCTGGGCGTCACCGCCATCCACGCGCATGACGAGCTTCGCGCCGGTGCCGGCCTCATTGGGCACATACGCCACCGACACGACGTGCTCCGCACCCGTGGCGGCCGCGGACTCGATCTTGTGGTCGGTCCAATTATCGCCGGACTTGGTGGAGGCGCCGAACACGAGCTTGTTCGACTCGTAGCGCAGGAACAGGTTGCCGCCCGCGCCGAACAGGGTCTGGTTGTCGCCGGTCTGCGTCGGGGTGAAGCGCAGCTCCGCGACCAGCGGCGTGGTAATAGCCTCGTTGTCACCGAGGGTGAAGTCCGTGGGCGTGAAATCGAATCCGGCCGTGCCGCCGGCCAGCGTGACGGCGGAGTTTGAGATGGACGGATTGGCCGAGCGCGACACCAGCGAGCCCAGCATCTGCTCGCCGCTCGCCGCGGTATATGAGGTGCCGCTGAACGTGCCGTTGAAATTGACATGCAGCAGCTGGGATGCGTCAAGAATCTCCCACGGGGCGTCCGAATCGGCGACACGCACGCGGAACACGTCACCGGCAAGACCGCGGCTCGCCGCGCCGGAAGCGGGGTTCACCTCGTAGCCGATCCCGAACTTGTTCCCGACGGAATCGCTGACGGCCGCGAGCTCGCCGGCCGCGGAGGTGGCGGTCTCGCCGGCCACGCCATCCACCTTCAACTGCAACGTCGAGGCAGCGCCGTCGGCTCCCGGCAGATATGTCAGCTGGATGATGTGCTTCACATTGTTGGAAGGCAGCGTCACGGACTTCTTGTAGTCGTTCCATGTATTGCCGGAAGGGTTCGTGGAGAAGCCGTATTCGAGGTTGCTGCCGTTCGCCCGCACGAAGATGTTGCCCATGGCGGAGAACAATGTGGCGAGGTTGCTGGGCGTCTGCTTCGTACGGTATTCCATTTCGGCGCGGAATCCCTTGTTCGCCTTCCCGCTCGCGCTGAAGCTCGCGGTCGAGGTGAAGGTCACGCCGTTGGTGCCGCCAGCGAGGGTGATGCCGCCGCCGTCAAGCTTGGTCGGTATGCTGCCGTGCTTGGTCACGGAGCCCTTCGCCACCTCGTCGCCACCTGTGGTGTAGGTGTCTTCAGCGAACGTGCCGCCGAACGACACATCGAGGTATTCCGTCGGATTCGCCGCCACCGCGACGTTCGGCAATGCCACGAACGCGAGCGCCGAGACCGCTATCAATGCGGTGAGTCTGCGCAGCCACGAACGCGAGCATCCTCTTGATGCTGTGTGTAGCATATTTCAATCCTCTATGATTTTGAACATTCTTGTACTTCTTGCCGGAATCTTTGCCTCGGAGGCACGACATCGTTCCGCCAAGTGTTCAGATTCCCGCAGACAGTCTATCAGATCAGGCTGATTTAAGGTACCCTATGCAGGAGTTCGACATATGACGGTGCCGGAGAGCATTGGACTCTCCGGCACCGGTCATGTTCGGCCCCTACGGCGCTTGATGGTCAGCAGCACCGTCGCAGCGCTGGCGAGCGCCATGACCGCGACCGATATCGCGGTCACGTTCGCGCCGGTCGCCGACAGCGGAGGCTTGGGTTTGTCGTTGGTCTCATACCCATGATCGCTGGTTCTCGCATAGTACGTCGCACACGTTATCATCACCTCGTCAATCGCTCCGTATCGCAACGCCATCGTCGCAGCGCAAGCATACCGCGGAACAACAAAAGTGGTCCCGCCGTTGAACGGCAGGACCACTTCATGCATTCCACGCGCCCGTGCGTCACGCAGCGGGCGCGGTCGGCTCACCACGGCGTCACGCCTTGGCGACCTCCACACCCAGTTCGGCGCCTTCCTTCACCGCGAAGGAGGTGGCCAGCGTCTCATGGGCGATCAGATCGCGGAACCGCTCGACATCGGCCACATTGGCGGACGGCACGGTCAGCACCAGGGCGATGCGATCGGCGATGTCCAGGTCGGCGGCCTTGCGGGCGTCCTGCACGGCGCGAATCACGTCGCGGGCGTAGCCCTCGGCCTCCAGGTCGGCGGTCAGCACGGTATCGAGAATCACGAAACCGCCGGTGGGCAGAGCGGCCGACACGGAAGCGTCGGCCTCGGCGGCGTTCTCCTCCTCCACACGGTTGATTAGCTCGTATTCGCCGGCCTCCAGCGCGACCTCGCCGTTCGGCGTCTCGACGACCGGAGCACCGGTCGCGGCATCAACGTGCCAGGCACCGGTCTTGGACGCCTTGATGGCGAACTGGACCTGCTTGCCGAGGCGCGGGCCGGCGGCGCGGGCGTTGACCTTCAGCTCGTGCACGATCTTCAGCCCCTGCGAACCGGCATCCTCCATCGTGCAGAACTCAATATCCTTTATATTAAGCTCTGACTTGAGAATTTCGTCGTACGCCTTGACGGCGTCCACATCCTCGACCACGACGGTGAGCTTGGCGAGCGGCTGGCGCACACGGATCTGGGCGGCCTTGCGCAACGACAGAGTGCCGGAGACGATCTCGCGCACCTTCTCCATCGCGTCCACCAGTGCCGGGTCGTCGACCAGCACACGGCCAAGCTCGGTCGCCTCACCGGTCTTCTCGTCCGCGACGTACGGCCAATCGGCCAGATGCACGGATTCGCCGCCGGTCAGGCCACGCCACACGGATTCGGACTCCATCGGGGCGAGCGGTGCGAGAACGCGCATGAACACCTCAAGCACGGTGTACAGCGTGTTGAACGCGTTCGCGTCCTCCTTCCAGAAGCGGTCACGGGTGTTGCGGATGTACCAGTTGGTGAGCACGTCGATGAAGTCACTTGCCGCATCGCACGCGTCAGAAATCGCGAACTCGTCGAGCGACTTCTCTACACGCTCTACGAGCCTGCGGGTGCGGGCCAGCAGGTAACGGTCCATCTCGGGCAGACCCGCCACCTCGTCCGCGCGCAGCTGACGGGCGTCGAAGCCGGCCCCGCCATTGGCCGCGTTCGCATACAGCGTGAAGAAGTAGTAGGAGCTCCACACCGGCAGCATGACCTGGCGCACGGTGTCGCGGATGCCCTCAGCGGTAACAATGAGGTTGCCGCCGCGCAGGATTGGCGACGACATAAGGAACCAGCGCATGGCGTCGGAACCGTACTTGTCGAACACGCCGTTCACGTCCGGGTAGTTGCGCAGGTGCTTCGACATCTTCTGGCCGTCGGAACCGAGCACGATGCCGTGGCAGATCACGTTCTTGAACGCCGGGCGGTCGAACAGCGCGGTGGCCATCACGTGCAGCAGGTAGAACCAGCCGCGAGTCTGGCCGATGTATTCGACAATGTAATCGGCCGGGAAGTGCTGCTCGAACTTCTCCTTGTTCTCGAACGGGTAGTGGAACTGCGCGAACGACATCGAACCGGATTCGAACCAGCAGTCGAGCACGTCGCTGATACGGTGCATGTGGCTCTTGCCGGTCGGGTCGTCCGGGTTGACGCGCGTGAGGTTGTCGATCCACGGACGGTGCATGTTGACGTTGCCGTCCTTGTCGCGCGGGTAGTCGCCGAAGTCGGCCTTGAGCTCCTCCAACGAACCGTACACGTCGACGCGCGGGTACTTCGGGTCATCGCTCACCCACACCGGGATCGGCGAACCCCAGAAGCGGTTGCGGGAGATCGACCAGTCGCGCGCGTTGGCGAGCCACTTACCGAACTGGCCGTCCTTGACATTCTCAGGAATCCAGTTGATCTGCTGGTTGAGCTCCAACAGGCGCGGCTTGATCTTCGTCACCGACACGAACCAGGAGCTCACAGGCTTGTAGATCAGCGGCGTGGCGCAACGCCAGCAATGCGGGTAGGAGTGCACATAGCTCTTCTCCTGGAACAGGATCGCGCGATGCTCGGCCGGGATCTCGGCCAGCGGGCCGTCTCCGTTGCGCAGGTTGCGCAGGATCGGCTTGTTCGCGTCGAACACGTACATACCCTCGTAATCGGGGCACTGCGCGGTGAAGCGGCAGCCGGCGTCGAGCACGTCAGTGCTCTTGATGCCGTGCGCGTTCAGCGTGTTCATATCGTCCTCACCATAGGGAGCCTGGTGAACCAGCCCGGTACCCTCGACGGTGTCTACGTAGTCCGCGGTAAAGATTTGGTAGCCTTCGGGCCCCGGCACGTTGCCCTCAGACTCGGCTTTGTCGCCAGCGAAGTACGGGAACACCGGCCAGTAACGCCAACCGGCCATCTCGGAGCCCTTGAGCTCGCGCACGACCTCGTAATCCTCGCCGAGCTCCTTCTCGTACTTGGAGAGCAGGGGCTTGCCGAAGTAGAACTTCTTGCCGGCGTACTTGCCCTGCGTCGGGCGCACCTCGACATAGTCAATGTCAGCGCCGACGACGATCGCGAAGTTGGTAGGCACGGTCCACGGCGTGGTGGTCCAGAAGACCGCGTAGGCGTCCTCCTCGTCGCGCAGCTTCACGGCCACCGACACGGTGGTGTCCTGACGATCCTGATACACGTCGGCGTCCATGCGCAGCTCGTGCGCCGAAAGCGGCGTCTGATCCTTCGGGCAGTACGGCAGCACGCGGTAGCCCTGGTACGCCAGGCCCTTCTCGTACAGCTGCTTGAACGCCCACATCACCGACTCCATGTACGGGATGTTCAGCGTCTTGTACCCGTGCTCGAAGTCGACCCAGCGGGCCTGACGATGCACGTAATCCTGCCATTCGTGCGTGTACTTCAGGACGGAGGCGCGGCAGGCGTCATTGAACTTGTCGATGCCCATCTTCTCGATCTGGTCGACCGAGTCGATGCCGAGCTCCTTCTGCGCCTCCAGCTCGGCGGGCAGACCGTGCGTGTCCCAGCCGAACACGCGGTTGACCTTGCGGCCCTTCATGGTCTGGTAGCGCG
>ERZ791931.1090-NODE-1090-length-22853-cov-2.798579_pt1 | contig 22853 bp, 17 predicted proteins | sample MGYA00510127_ERZ791931 | MGnify/ENA primary metagenome ERZ791931 (study PRJEB30046, sample SAMN00792067) | human gut metagenome | study: EMG produced TPA metagenomics assembly of the A metagenome-wide association study of gut microbiota in type 2... | reverse complement strand
CGACATTCGCCTGCACCTGTATCTGAAACTCACCGGCCGCAGCGTCGAGCCAGAATTGCTGCGACGACAAGGAGACCGAATTCTGTCGGGCCTGCCCGATTTCGATCGTCGTCTGCGAATCTCCCGCCATGATTCGCACAAAGCACTTCCGGTCCGCAAGCGTTGTATTGGATTTCAAGGAAATAAATATCTCACCGTCGCCCGAATCGCCCGACATCGGAGAAACCGAAATCCAATTCGCCGCGGAATCCGTATAGTAAAGCGCGACGAACCAATTTTCCCGGGAGGAAAACCGAACGCCATAAGTTCCACCCTGCGAGGGGACTGTCTCCGGAATCCCGCCCCGGTCGATAATGGATATGACTTCATCGGGTTTTTCCGATTGCTCCGGGCTCTCGCTGCATGCGCACAATAGCAGGCACATTCCCAACAGCATCTTTTTCATAGCAACATGTTATATAGATTGCCACCCGGCTCCTGTACGGCAGATTCATAAAAAGAAAGTGTGGAGCCGTTCGTTTATCTGAATGGAGGTTCTGGAATACCCGTGAACAAATAAACAATACCCCACACCGGATAGTATATCGGGAATGATATAGCTATACACGGCAATGAGTGTTTGTATTGCTTATTCCTGTTCACGAGAAATTTTCCAGATTTCCATTCAAGAATAAAAGCGAAACACTTCTACCAAATATGTCGCCGTCCGTGTGGACAGCAAGACAAAGATAGAAAATGTTTTTCAATACGCAACGCTCCCGGGGTATTGTCCCTGCAAATTTCGAAAAAAGGTTGCTGAAAATCAATATTGATCTGAAACTATGTTATTTCAATTTAGGGTAGTCTGCGAATAAACACACCACAAATACGCTATCTTTGCATCCGTTATGAACATGAACCGCGAAATACTGCGCATTGCGCTCCCCAATATCGTCTCGAACATCACCGTGCCGCTCATGGGCATCGTATCGACCGCCATCGCCGGACACTGGGGAGCCGACTCCGCCGCCACGATCGGCGCGCTGGCCATCGGCGTCTCGATCTTCAACTTCATCTACTGGAACTGCTCGTTCGTGCGCATGGGAACCAGCGGGCTGACGGCCCAGGCGTTCGGCGCGGGCGACTTCCGCGAGTGCACCAACATGCTGGCCCGCGCGCTGTCGGTGTCGGCGGTGATGGGTGTGCTGATGATCCTGCTCCAATACCCCGTGGGAGAACTGGCCCTCTGGGCCATGAACGGCAGCGAAATGACCCGCGACTACTTCTACGCCCGCATCTGGGCCGTGCCGGCGGGCATCGTGCTCTTCGGGTTCAACGGCTGGTTCACGGGGATGCAGAACGCCATATTCCCCATGCTGACGGCCGTCACGGTCAACATCGTGCACATCCTTTGCAGCCTCTGGTTCGCCTTCGGGATGGATATGGGCATCGTGGGCATCGCCTACGCCTCGGTGATCGCCCAATGGACCGGCGTGGCGCTCTCGGCGCTGCTGCTCGCCGCCAAATACCGTCCGATCCTCACCGGGATCGACTGGTCGGAGGTGCTGGACCTCAAACCGCTGAAGACGTTCTTCATCATCAACCGCGACATCATCCTGCGCACGTTCTGCATCGTCGCGGTCTACACCTTCTTCACCGGGGCGTCGGCACGCATGGACGACCCCGCGCTGCTGGCCGTGAACACCCTGCTGCTGCAACTCTTCACGCTCTTTTCCTACATGAACGACGGCTTCGCCTACGCCGCCGAGGCGCTCACGGGACGCTTCATCGGGGCGCGCGACAGCGTGTCGCTGCGCGACTGCCTGCGGAGGTGCATCGCCTGGGGAACGCTCGTATCGGTGGTCTTCGTGGGGATTTATCTCGTCTGGTGGCGCGACCTGGTGGGCGTGTTCGTAGATCACTCGGCACCCAACGCCGGGGTGATCGAGGAGCTGGCGGGACGCTACATCGTCTGGATCATCCTCATCCCGATCGCCTCGGCCATGCCCTTCATCATGGACGGCATCATGGTCGGAGCCACCGAAACGCGCGTCATGCGCGACTCGATGTTCTGGGCCACGGCGGCCTATTTCGCCATTTACTACGCCTGCTACCCGCTGATCGGCAACAATGCCCTATGGCTGGCCTTCACGCTCTACATGTTCCTGCGCGGAGTGATCCAGTTCTTTATGACCCGCCGGCTGAAAACCATCTACGACAAGATCGCATAGGACCCGGACAACCGCCAGTCGCGCCACCCCTCGGGACGGATCGCCGCGGGAAATTCGCACTCCAGCCACACGGTGCGGGCCGCCGATTTCCACGGACGCCCGAGGTAAACCCGCGTCACCCCTTCGGCCGCCGTCACACGGCAGCAGGAGAAGACGAATCCGCATTCGTTGCGCTCGGTGGTCGAAGCGGCCGTGATGAAACTGTCGGCCTTGCAATGGATCGTCGAACACTCGAACAGCACGATCGAAGGGCCGAAAATGAAGTCGGTGGTTCCCTCGATATAACAATTCTCGACATGTACGCGCGAAACGTAGCCGCGAGCAAAGAAGGTGTCCTGATCGCCGATGAGCGCACAATGATACAGATGGATGCGGTCACCGCGGGTTTCGAGCGCCACGGCCTGCCCTACCCTTCCGGCATCGTTCTCGACGGTCAGGCAATCCAGATAGACATCGTCGGCCTGAACGGACATCGTATAACTGTCGTAGGTGGTCAGCTCGCGGCCGTCGACGACTTTGCCGGCATAGTCGCCCCAGACGATGCGGGTTTCAGCCATTTCATCGCCCAGAATCCGGACCTTGTCCTTATAGACGTCGAGCGTCACCTTCTCGCGATAGACGCCGGGCATAATCCGCACCGTGCGCCACTCCGCAGGCTTCGACGGCAGGGCGTCGAAACACGCCTGAATGGTCCGGAAATCCCCGCCGCCGTTGCAGTCGACGGTATAGACCGTCTCTGCCGAGGCGACGAACGAGGACAGGAGAAGGATCGTTATGATTACAGCGGATTTCATCATAGGTTCGGTGAACGCAATTACACGCTACAACGTCACCCCCGTCTTGAAGATGGCGATCTCCTTGAAACCCGTCTCCTCGTGCTTGAGACGCTCGCCGCCGGCCGTGGCCAGCACCTTGCCGATGAAACGCTCCAGCACGGCCTGCGGCTCCTCGTCCTCGACCAGCGTGCCGGCGTTGAAGTCGATCCAGTTGGCCTTGAACTCCGCGAGCTGCGTGTTGGTCGAAATCTTCATCGTGGGCACGAACGACCCGAAAGGCGTGCCGCGTCCCGTGGTGAAGAGCACCAGCTGGCAGCCCGAGAGAGCCAGCGCCGAAGCGGCCACCAGGTCGTTGCCCGGAGCCTGCAAGAGGTTCAATCCCGGCTTCGTGACGGGCTGTGCGTAGGTCAGCACGTCGACGACGGGCTGCGCCCCGCCCTTCTGCACGCAGCCGAGCGATTTCTCCTCAAGGGTCGTGATGCCGCCCTTCTTGTTGCCCGGCGAGGGATTTTCATAAATCGGCTGGTCGAACCGGCGGAAATAGCGCTTGAAATCGTTGATCAGCGAGACCGTTCCGTCGAAAACCCGGCGGTCCGCGGCGCGGTCCATCAGGATCGTCTCGGCGCCGAACATCTCGGGAACCTCCGTCAGCACCGTCGTGCCGCCCTGCGCGATCAGCCAGTCGGAAAACAGCCCTACCAGCGGATTGGCCGTGATGCCCGAGAAACCGTCCGAGCCGCCGCACTTCAAGCCCACCTTGAGGTAAGCGAGCGGAAGCGGCTGACGCTTATCGGCTTTGGTCTTTTCCACCAGCCTGCAGCAGATTTCGAATCCCGCCTCTTCCGATCTTCCTCGACCTCCTGGGCGACGAGGAACTTCACCCGCTCGTCGTCCCATTGGCCGATCACCTCTTTCAGGGCCGACACCTGGTTGTTCTCGCACCCGAGGCCCAGCACCAGCACGGCGCCCGCATTGGGGTGACGCACCAGCGCGGCCAGCGCCCGCTGCGTATTGGCGTGGTCGTCGCCCAGCTGCGAACAGCCGTAATTGTGGGTGTAGACCCGCACGTCGTCGAGGTGCGAGCAGTCGCACTCGCGCTTCACACGCTCCGCGATGGCCTGCGCCTGCCCGTTGACGCACCCCACCGAGGGCACGATCCACAACTCGTTGCGAATGCCCATCGTATCGTTCCCGCGCAGGTAACCCATCACCCGCACGTCGCGCTTCGGGCACCCGACATCGTAAACCTTGGGGGCATAGGTGTATTCGAGGTCGTCGCGGAGGTTGGTTTTCAGGTTGTGCGTGTGAATCCACCCGCCCTGCGGCACGTCCTGCGTGGCGTGACCGATGGGATAGCCGTACTTCACGACGTTCTCGCCCGCGGCGATGTCGCGCAGGGCGAACTTATGGCCGCGCGCAACGTCCTCGCGGAGCGTCACGGCGACGCCCTCGACATCGAGCGTCTCGCCCTCGTGCAGGTCGTCGGCCAGTGCGACGGCGACATTGTCCGCAGCGTTAATTTTCAGAAACCGTTTCATATCAATAAAATAAGCCGCATGTCCGGGTCCCGCAAAGCCCCCGCCGAGGCGGGGGTTCGGGGTGGGTCGGACTTGTGAACACGACCGGAGGCCGTGCCACGAACCGTCCGAAACGCCGCACCGGAACAGCTGACTGGTTACGCTCCTAAAAACTTCTTCAAGGCATCTTTCATGCCCAGCGTCTCGATGTCGCGGACATAGCCCGCAACGGTCCCGATGAAGCCCGGAACCTCCGAGAAATCGACGGTGAAGATGCCGCTCTCCTTCACGATCTTCGCGATCGTAGCCTCCATGTCGGCCGAATCCCAGTTGGCGCGGATGTAGTCCACGAACTCCCTCGTGTCGTCGGGTTCGAAACCGCTGTTCGGCCCGTAGAGGGTCATCAGCGCGGCGAACGTGAATGCTTCGCGTTCGGCCAGCCGCTGCGCCTTGAACCAGTTGTCGCGCACGGTCGGATAGTTGCGCGCCTCCCATTTCGAAAGCGAGTTGAGCGAAATGGACCGGAGCATGTGCTTGATGAAGGGGTTGTAGAAACGCTCCAGAATCCCGGCGGCGAACTTCTTCAGCTCGTCCCGGTCCTCGTCGATCATCGGGATCACCTCCTCGGCAACCATGTCGTTGACGAACCGCTCGATGTCGGGCGTATTGAAAGCGTCCATCACCGTCTCGCAGCCCATTTGCAGGGCGATGGGCACCATGCCCGTATGCGACCCGTTCAGGATGCGGACCTTCTTGTCGCGGAACTGCTTGATCGACGGCATGAAGATCACATGCAGCCCCGCCTTGTCCAGCGGCAGCTCCTTCATCACCTCCTTGTAGCCCGGGCCGCCGATGGCCCACAGGTGGTACAGCTCGGCCTTCACCACGAGGTTGTCGTCATAGCCGATCTCCTCCCTGATCTCGCCGATCTGCTCGCGCGGGAAGCCCGGGACGATGCGGTCCACGAGCGTGTCGCAGAAGTGGCAGCTGTTTTCGACCCAGTCGATGAAATCCTGCCCGAGCTTGTGGTATTCGGCATGTCTGATGACGTATTCGTGGAGCGTCGAGCCGTTGTTCTCGATCAGCTCGCAGCAGATGATGCAAAGGCCCTTGGTCGGGTCGCCGTTGAAATGTTTGAACCGCTTGTACAGCAGCGCCGTCATCTTGGCGGGATACGACTTCGGCGGACAGGCCGTCAGATCGTCGCCCTCCTCGTAGCGGATGCCCGCCTCGGTGGTGTTCGAAATGGTGATCTTCAGCTCCGGCGAGAGGAAATACGCCTCGTATTTCGCATAGTCCACATAGGGATTGAACGAATCCATGATGCTCTTCACCAGCCGCACGTCCTTCTTGGGCCGTTTGTTCTCGATGCCCTCCAGATAGACGTGGTACATGTTGTCCTGCCGGTGCATCAGGTCGATCATCCCCAGCACCTTGCGCTCGGGGTCGATGATCGGCTGGCAAACGGCCACGCCTGCATCCATGACGCCCTTCTCGTTGGCGATGTCGATCTGCCAGTCCACGAAGGCTCTCAAGAAGTTGCCTTCGCCGAATTGCAGGATGCGAACGGGGCGGCCGACCGTTTCGACAGTCGACTTGTTCAGTTGCTTGATCATTGTATGTCCGGTTTTTAAGTTAATCCAATACAATCGGTTTGTATTTCGGAACCAGCGTCTTCATCACGATCCAGCCGATGAGGTAAGCCACGGCGCAGATGCAGAAGACGACGAAATATCCGGCGGGCTTACCCTCGAAACCCATGAACTGCATCGCCGTTTCGTCGGCATATACGAACAGCCAGCCGGCGAACCATTGCAGGATCATCGAGCCTACGCCGCCGGCCATGCCGCCGATGCCCGTCACGGTGGCGATCGCCGACTTGGGGAACATGTCGCCGATGGTCGAGAAGATATTGGCCGACCACGACTGGTGCGCCGCGCCGCCCAGACCGATCAGGATGATCGGGAACCACGGCGAGATCGTGCCCATGGGCTGCGCCAGCAGCACCAGCAGCGGAATGAACGCGAAGATCAGCATGGCGCGCATGCGTGCCGCATAGGGGTTCAGCCCCGTCTTGTTGATGATGATCGTCGGAAGCTTGCCGCCGTAGATCGACAGCATCGTGATGGCATAAAGCGTGAAGATCAGCGCCACGCCCAGCCCTTCGGACATCTTGATCCCGAACTGCGAATTGAGGTACGAGGGGGTCCAGAAGAGGAAGAACCACCACACGCCGTCGGTCATAAACTTGCCGAAGGCGAAGGCCCACGTCTGTTTGAACGAGAGCGTTCTCCAAAACGAGATCTTCTCGCCCTCCTGCTCCTTGCCGACCGTCTCGCCGTCGACCACTTCGTGCTGGTCCTGCTCGATATACTCCAGCTCGGCGGCATTCACCTTCGGGTGGTCCGAGGGTTTCTTGTACATGAAGACCCAGAAGCCCATCCAGACGAAGCCCAGGGCGCCGATCACGATGAAGGCCATCTCCCAGCCCCAGGCCTTCGCCAGCAGCGGAATGGTCAGCGGGGCGAACAGCGCGCCGATCGAAGCGCCGGCATTGAAGATCGAGGTGGCGTAGGCGCGGTCCTTCTTGGGGAAGTACTCGGCGGTCACCTTGATGGCTGCCGGGAAGTTGCCCGCCTCGCCCAGGGCAAGGATGCAGCGCGCGGCGATGAAGAAATACATGCTGACCATGGCGATGGTCGCGGCCAGGGCCGACCCGGCCTCGACGGCGCGCAGCGCGGCGGCGTCGGGAAGCCCCACCCATGCCTCGGTGGCGATGCCGCAAAGGGCGTGCATGCAGGCTCCCATCGACCAGACGCCGATGGCCCACAGATAACCTTTCTTGGTGCCCATCCAGTCGATGAAACGGCCCGCGAAGAGCATGCAGACGGCATAGACGATCGAGAAGATCGAAGTGATCAGCCCGTAGTGGTACTCGTTCCAGTGGAATTCGGGCTTGATGAACTCGTCCCACGTCAGCGAGAGCACCTGACGGTCGAGGTAGTTAACAGTCGTTGCGAAGAAGAGCATCGCACAGATGACCCAGCGATACTGCGTCATCTTCCCAGCGAGAGTCGATTTGTTGTTTGTCATTATGGGGTTTAATTAAGTAGTGTTCAGGAATTGGTGAGCCGCAGAAACGGCGTCCGGCGGCAGAGCGGGGCCGCCGCCGAACTACCGAACTTACGGAATCGGTTTTAACGCACCCGGGCGATCACGTCCAGAGCGAAACGGCATTTTTCGGTGATCGCCGCCCAGTCCTTCGCGGCGACGACCTCTTTCGGGAAGAGCTGCGAGCCCATGCCCACGCAATAAACGCCGGCCTTGAACCACGCCGTGAGGTTCTCCTCGGTGGGTTCCACCGCTCCGGTGGCCATGATGTTCGACCACGGCAGCGGGGCCTTGACGTTCTTGACGAACGACGGACCGCCCACGTTGCCCGCGGGGAAAACCTTCGTCAGGTCGCAGCCCAGTTCCTGCGCCGTGCCGATCTCCGTCACCGAACCGCAGCCAGGGGTGTAGGGAACCAGATGGCGGTTGCAGACCCTGGCCACCTCGGCGTTCAGGTAGGGACCCACGACGAAGTTGGCGCCGTACTGCATGTACATCGCGGCCGTCGGGGCGTCGACCACCGAACCGATGCCCAGGATCATCTCCGGGCACTCCGCGGCGGCGAATTTCACCAGACGGATGAACACCTCCGAAGCGAAATCGCCGCGGTTGGTGAACTCGAAAGCGCGCACGCCGCCTTCGTAGCAGGCTTTCACGACCTGCTCGGCCACGTCGGCGTCGGCATGATAGAATACGGGAACCATGCCGGTCTTACCGATGGCCTCCAGAACTTGCATTTTATTGAAGCGAGCCATAATTTTTAATTCTTAATTTTTCATTTTTAATTATCTCTGCACCCGTCCGCTGGCATTGCCTCCGGCCAACGACTCGACCTCCTCGGCCGATACGAGGTTGAAGTCGCCGTTGATCGTGTGCTTCAGGGCCGATGCCGCCACGGCGAACTCCAGGGCCTCGCCCTGCGTCGGCTTGGTCAGCAGGCCGTGAATCACGCCGCCCGAGAACGAGTCGCCGCCGCCCACGCGGTCGATGATCGGGTCGATGTCGTAACGCTTCGACTCGTAGAACTCCTCTCCGTTGTAGATCATGGCTTTCCAGCCGTTGTGCGTCGCCGAGAACGACTCGCGCAGGGTCGAGATCACATACTTGAACCCGAACGTCGCGACCATCTGGCGGAAGATGCCCTTGTAGCCCTCGGCGTTGGTCTCGCCGCCCTCAACATCGGCGTCGGGCTTGAACCCGAGGCACAGCTCGGCGTCCTCCTCGTTGCCGATGCAGACATCGACGTACTGCATCAGGGGCTTCATAATCGACTGCGCCTTCTCCTTGGTCCAGAGCTTCTTGCGGAAGTTCAGGTCCACCGACACCGTCACGCCGTGACGCCTGGCGGCCTCGCAGGCCAGACGGGTCAGTTCGGCGGCCTTGTCCGAAATCGCGGGCGTGATGCCCGACCAGTGGAACCAGTCGGCGCCCTCCATGATGGCATCGAAGTCGAAATCCTGCGGATCGGCCTCGGCGATCGACGAATGCGCACGGTCGTAGATCACCTTCGAGGGACGCATCGAAGCCCCGGTTTCGAGGTAGTAGATACCCACGCGGTCGCCGCCGCGGGCGATGAAATCGGTCCTCACGCCGTATTTGCGCAGCGCATTGACCGCCGACTGGCCGATCTCGTGCTTCGGGAGCTTCGAGACGAAGTAAGCCTCGTGGCCGTAGTTGGCGCACGAAACGGCCACGTTGGCCTCGCCGCCGCCATAGACGACGTCAAACGAATCGGACTGAACGAAGCGCGTGTTTCCGGGCGTCGAAAGACGCAGCATGATTTCACCTAATGTTACGATTTTCATGGTATTATGACAGCTTAAAATTTGAAATAGTCCTTGGCGTTGCGGTAGCAGATGCCCTCGATGATCTCCCGGCCGATGAAGTCGATCTCCGAGGCGGGCAGCAGGCCCTGCTCGATGTCGTTGCCGACGAGGTTGCACAGCGTGCGGCGGAAATACTCGTGGCGCGGGTACGAAAGGAACGACCGCGAGTCGGTCAGCATGCCCACGAAGCGGCTCAACAGACCCAGCGTCGAGAGGGCGTTCATCTGTTTCTCCATGCCGTCCTTCTGGTCGAGGAACCACCACCCCGATCCGAACTGGATCTTCCCGGCGCCGTAGCGGCCGTCCTGGAAATTGCCGATCATCGTGGCCACCAGCTCGTTGTCGCGCGGATTGAGGTTGTAGATGATGGTCTTCGCAAGGCGGTCGTTGCGGTCGAGCATGTCGAAGAATTTCGACATCTGCCTGCCGACCGCGAAGTCGCCGATCGAGTCGAAGCCCGTATCGGGACCCAGCCGGCCGAACATGCGGCTGTTGTTGTTGCGGATGGCGCCGTAGTGGAACTGCTGGGTCCAGCCGGCCTCATGGTCCATCGTGGCGAACTCGACCAGCATGGCGGTCTTGAACTTGCGGATCTCCTCGGGCGTCAGCGTCTGCCCGCCGTATACCTTATTAAAAATAGCGTCGATCTCGGCCTGCGTATAATCCTCGGCGTAGAACTCCTCGATGCCGTGGTCCGAAAGACGGCAGCCGACCGACCCGAAGAACTCGTGACGCACGCGCAGCGCGTCGATCACATCGGCGAACTTCGTGATCGCGACGCCCGAAACCTCCGAAAGCTTCTCCATATAAGCGCGGAAATCGGCCGAAACCTCCACGGCCATCGCCTTGTCGGGACGCCACGTGGGGAGCATCCTGGTCGCAAAACCGTCCTCGCGGACCTTGATGTGGTGTTCGAGCGAATCCACGGGATCGTCCGTCGTGCAGACCGCCTCGACGTTGTAGCGGCGCATCAGGCCGCGGGCGTGGTATTCGGGACGCTGCAACAGCGCCGTGCAATGGTCGTAGATTTCGCGGGCCGAAGCGGGGTTGAGCAGTTTCGTCACCCCGAAGGCGGTCTTCAATTCGAGGTGGGTCCAGTGGTAGAGCGGGTTGCGCATCGTATAGGGAACCGTCTCGGCCCACTTCTCGAACTTCTCCCAATCGGTCGTATCCTTGCCCGTGCAATACTTCTCATCGACCCCGTTGGTGCGCATGGCGCGCCATTTGTAGTGGTCGCCTTCGAGCCAGATCTTCGACAGGTTGTCGAAACGGTGATCCGAAGCCACGTACTCGGGAATCAGGTGGCAATGGTAGTCGATGATCGGCATCTTGGCCGCATGGTCGTGGTAAAGACGCTGCGCAGTCTCGGTCTGCAACAGGAAGTTGTCGTCGTTGAACTGTTTCATAAAAAATAAAAGCTATCGCGGTTAAATTTCTATACGTATCAGGCTCTTTTTCATAACGTAAAATTAGTAACTTTCCGCCACTCGGAATATGAAAAATTACCGAATTAAATAGAATATTTGCCGTTTTGGTTGACCAATATACGGAAAAATTGTAAATTTGCCTACAAACAACGGAAAAACTTCAATTCTAATTTTATGAAAAAACCGATTATGTGGGTTGCAGCCCTTCTGATGGCCTCCTGCACACCCGCTTTGAAGGTCGAAGTCGCCAACACGACCCCGACCGAACGCGATGACGAAACCGTCGAAATCGCCTGGTCCGAAGTCGCCGCGCTCAAAGGCGTGACGCCGGACAACATCGTCGTCCTGAACGACGACAACGAGCAGATCCCCTCGCAGGTCCTCTTCCGCGGCGGAACGGAGCCGCAGGCGCTGATCTTCCAGACCGACGCCGACCCGATGGAAAGCAAGCGGTTCAAACTGGTCACAGGCCAGCGCGAGAACTACCCCGCCGAGGCGTTCGGCCGCACGGTTCCCGAACGTTACGACGACTACGCCTGGGAGAACAACAAGGTGGCCTACCGCCTCTACGGCCCGGCGCTCGAAACCTCTCCCGAGAAACTCGTCACTCCGGGCATCGACGTATGGGTGAAGTGCACCGACAAACTGGTGATCGACGAGTGGTACGCCCGGGGCAACTACCACCACAACTACGGCGACGGCATGGACTGCTACAAGGTGGGCGTGACGCTCGGTTCGGGCGCATCGCTGCCCTTCGCCGACGGTAAATTCTGGATGATGGGACACAACTACGCCACGGCCCGGACGCTCGACAACGGCCCGATCCGCACTTCGGTCGAATTGACCTACGCCCCGTTCGATGTCGACGGCACGCCCGTGACGCTCACCAAGATCATCTCGCTCGACGCCAACCAGCGCTTCAACCGCATGGACAACATCTACGAAGGAGCATTCGCCGAGATGCCGATCGCCGCGGGCTTCGTGCGCCACGACGTGAAACAGATACTCACGGGCGAAGGCTGGATGGCTCTATGCGAGGCCGTTTCGGACTCGAAGGATCCCGTGCGCGACGGCGACATCTACCTGGGCGTGATCCTGCCGGGAGCCGAGATGCTTACGGACACGCTGGGCCACGCCGTAGCCGTGAAGAGCGTGAAGCCGGGCCAGACGCTGACCTACTACGCCGGTTCGGGCTGGAGCCAGGGCGGCGTGGAGGACATGAAGGAGTGGATCGAAGAGATCGGGCAGGCGCAGGCCGCCGCCGTGACGCCGCTCAAAGTGACGGTCCTCAACTAAAAATCCGTCCAAAAAGGGCAGGCATGCCGTCCTGCTTTTTCCGAAAGGCCCGGTCCGACGACCGGGCCTTTCTCTGTCGGAACCCTTTCCCGAAGCGGGCGCAATCCGGCTTGCGATTGTCCGGCTTTTTATGTATATTTGTAACTCCTATTTCACAAAAATCATGGACAGACAAAAGATCGTTACCTTCGGGGAGATCATGCTGCGTCTCACGCCGCCCGACTACCTGCGTTTCAACCAGACGAACCTCTTCCGCGCCAGCTACGGCGGAAGCGAGGCCAACGTCGCCGTATCGCTGGCCAACTACGGCCTGCAAAGCGAATTCGTCACCCGCCTGCCGGACAACCGGGTGGCCGACGCCTGCATCGACGACCTGCGCCGCTACGGCGTACGGACGGACGCCATCCTGCGCGGCGGCAAGCGGCTCGGGATTTACTACATGGAGGAGGCCGCCGCGATGCGCTCGTCGCACGTCGTATACGACCGCGCCGACTCGGCCTTCGACACCCTGCAACCGGGGATGATCGACTGGGACGGAATCTTCCGCGGCGCCTCGTGGTTCCACTGGTCGGGAATTTCGGCCGCGGTGAGCGCCGGCACGGCGGCCGTGTGCGCCGAGGCGATTGCGGCGGCGCACGCGGCGGGACTGACCGTCTCGTGCGACATCAACTACCGCAAGAACCTCTGGAAATACGGCAAGGAGCCGCAGGAGGTGCTCCCACCGCTGATGGAGCAGTGCGACGCCTTCTTCGGCACGGACGACGAATACGAAAAGGTGCTCGGCATGCAGCTGCCGCAGTTTGCGGCCCGCGACGCCGCCTACCGTCCCGATACGGCGGGTTACGAACGGGCCTCGGCGGAGGTTGCGGCGCGCTTCCCCCGCTGCCGGAGCATCGTCTTCGGACTGCGCAGCGTATTGAGCGCCAACCACCACCTGATCTCGGGAACGCTCTACACGGGCGGACGTCTGCACTCCACGCGGGTTTACGACATCGACCCCGTGGTCGACTGCGTCGGCGTGGGCGACGCCTTCGTGGGCGGATTGCTCTACGGAATGGCCGCGCATCCCCACGACGCCCAGTTTGCGCTGGACTTCGGAACCGCGGCCTGCGCGTTGAAAAACACCGTGCCGGGCGACTACAACCAGTTCACGGCCGCAGAGGTCGAACAGCTGGCCCGCGGCTCCGTCTCGGGCCGCATCGCCCGCTAACCGGCGTAAGACGCCGGATTCAGGGTGCGGCCTTTTGGCCGGAACGCTGCTCCCCGGCCCCGCGCCCGCACGGCAAAAAGGCGGGATTGGCAAAGCGGCCTTTTGGCCGGAACGCTGCTCCCCGGCTCCGCGCCCGCACGGCCAAAAGGCAGGATTGGCAAAGCGGCCGGTTGGCCGGAACGCTGCTCCCCGGCCCCGCGCCCGCACGGTCAAAAGGCGGGATTCAGGGTGCAGGGCGTTTCGTAATGCCATTTACCCCCTCCATATGCAAAAAACCCGGCTGGAAAGCCGGGCTTTTTTCATAACGCCTGCCGAACGGGCGGCAGCGCAACTCCGTTCAAAGAGCGGGACCGGCGAACCATCGCCGCTGAATCCCCGCCCGTCAAGCGGCTATTCGATGCCTTTCACCTGCTTGTAAAGGGCATTGTAGGTGTTGTACTTCTCCATGATGCCGGCCTCGTCGCGCAGACGGAAGCAGATGGATTTGAGGAACTCCAGCGTATCAACATCGTCGGGTTTGATCTGGTGCGCCTTCTCGAACCAGGGCACAGCCTCCTTGTAGACATCGTTGACGACTTTCAGATCGGCGTCGTAAACCGCCTGGCTGCTGTACTGCTTCTCGTTCATCTCCTTGTTGAGCGCGTCGCCCTTGATCGTATAGAACACACCCAGGTAGTAGTTGCCCTCGAACAGGTCGGGCTTCAGCTCCACGACCTTCTTGAACGATTCGATGCTCTGATCGTAGTCCTTCAGCGCGTAGAAGATACGGCCGCGGCCGAACCAGAGGTCCACGTTCGACGGATTGTCCTCGATGGCCTTGTCGATCAGCGCGATCAGGTCGGCGGGGTCGCCCACGCCCTGCTCCGCGGTGTAAAGCTGCATCAGGCCGTCGAGAATGCGCTCGTTCTTCGGGAACTTCCCGATACCCGTCAGCAGCACGTCCTTCGCTTTCATAATATTTCCCTTGTCGAGGTCCTTCTGTCCGTAGAGGCAGTGGAAGAGGTAGTAATAGATATTACCCTCCTCGTCGGCATAGCCCAGGTCGATGGCCTTGGTCAGGTACTCGCCGCCCTTGGCGAACGACTTGGGGTTGTTCGAGCCGTCGACGGTCAGCAGGTAGCCCGCATAGTAGAGCAGCGCGGGGTCGGCCTTCTCGTAAGCCGGGCTGGACTGCGCCTCGAAAGCCGTCACGTAAGCGTCTGCGGCCTCGACGTAGTTGCCCGAGTCGATGCCGACGTTGCCCACCTGCGAGCAGAAGTCGCTGACCTGCTTCAGACCCTCCTTGACCTTCTCGGCCGTCTTGGGATCGAGTTCATAAGCCTTGTTGTAAGCCTCGATGGCCTTCTTGGGAGCGTCTTTCAGCACCCATTTGCTCTGCTTCCACGTCACGACCTTGTTGTCCTTGACGTAAGCCGTGAAATAGGGATACACCCATGCGTCGTACTCCGTGCCGTTGAGCGTCTCCTTCGTCGTCGACTTGGGTTCGCCGACAGCCAGTTTCAGCATCGTCGGTTCCATGTTGGCGAAGATGCTCTTCGTAGGCTCCACGGCCACCTCGTAAAAAGCCTTGCCGCGGGCGAGCCACGTCGCGGCCTTCGCCGCCTTCTTCTCGTTGGCGATGTCGGCGTCGCTCTTTTCGATCTTGGCGAGAAGGGCTTCCTTGTTCACTTTCTGGGCTTTCACGGCGGGAACTGCCACGAGCAGCGCCGCAAGAGCCGTCAAAATCGTTTTCTTCATGGTAAACTGAAATTTTAAAGTTTTTGTTGTTTCTTTTTCTTATTCCTCCGCGGGGGCGGCTCCGGGGGTTTCGCCTCCGGTCTCAACGCCTTCCGCGGGCTGCACTTCCTCCTCTTCCCCGGCAGCCGGCACGGCCATCACCGAAGCAATGGCGTCGCCCTCGCGGAGGTTGATGATACGCACGCCCTGCGTAGCGCGGCCCGCGAGGCGGATCTGGCTGACAGCGGTGCGTATGGTGAGTCCCGAACGGTTGATGATCATCAGGTCGTTGTCGTCGGTAACGGCCTGTATCGAAATTAGTTTGCCTGTCTTTTCCGTAATGTTGATGGTCTTCACGCCCTTTCCGCCGCGGTTGGTGATGCGGTATTCGTCCAGATCGGTACGCTTGCCGTAGCCGTTCTCGCTCAATACCAGCACGTCCTGCTTCGAATCGGGTTCCACGCAGATCATGCCGACCACCTCGTCCCCGTCCTCGATCGAGATGCCGCGCACTCCGGCGCCGACACGCCCGATCGGACGCACCGTCGATTCGTTGAAACGGATGGCCTTGCCGTCGCGGGCGGCGATCATCACCTCGGCGTTGCCGCTGGTGAGCTTGGCCTCGATCAGCTGGTCGCCCTCGCGGATGACGATGGCGTTCACGCCGTTCTGGCGCGGACGCGAGTAGGCCTCCAGTTTGGTCTTCTTGATCGTGCCGTCCTTGGTGCACATGATGATGTAGTTGTTGTTCACGTACTCCGCATCGGCCAGGCTCTTGACGTTGATGTAAGCGCGGACCTTGTCGTCCGGCTCGATCTGGATGACGTTCTGGATGGCGCGGCCCTTCGACGAACGGGCGCCTTCCGGAATCTCGTAGACCTTGAGCCAGAAGCAGCGGCCCTTTTCGGTGAAGAAGAGCATCGTATTGTGCATCGAAGCCACGTAGATGTGCTCGATGAAGTCCTCGTCGCGCGTGGCGCTGCCCTTGGCCCCCACGCCGCCGCGGTTCTGCGTGCGGTATTCGGCCAGCGGCGTGCGCTTGATGTAGCCCATGTGCGAAATGGTGATCACCATGTCGTCGTCGGCATAGAAATCCTCGGGGTTGAACTCCTCCGAAGCGTAGACGATCTCCGAGCGGCGTTCGTCGCCGTACTTCTCCTTGATCTCCAGCAGCTCGTCCTTGATGATCTGCATCTGCATGCCGACGTTCGCAAGCACCTCCGTCAGGTGGGCGATCAGCTTCTCCAGTTCGTCGCGCTCGGCGAGCAGCTTGCCCCTTTCGAGTCCCGTCAGGGCGCGCAGGCGCATTTCGATGATGGCCGAAGCCTGGATGTCCGACAACTCGAAACGCTCGATCATCGTCTGTTTGGCGGCGTCGGGCGTCTGCGAGGCGCGGATGATGCGCACGATCTCGTAGATGTTGTCCTGCGCGATCAGCAAACCCTGCACGATGTGCAGACGCTCCTCGGCCTTGCGCTTGTCGAAGCGCGTGCGGCGCACGACGACGTCGTGGCGGTGCTCGATGAAGTATTTGATCAGGTCGCGCATCGGCAGCATCTGCGGCCGGCCGTTGACCAGCGCGATGTTGTTCACGGCGAACGACGTTTGCAGCGGCGTGTTCTTGAACAGCGTGTTCAGCACCACGCTCGCAACGGCGTCGTGCTTCAGGATAATGATGATCCGCAGGCCGTTGCGGTCCGACTCGTCGTTGATGTAGGAGATGCCGTCGATCTTCTTGTCGTTGATCATGTCGGCGATCTTCTTGATCATCTCAGCCTTGTTGATCATGTAGGGAATCTCCGTGATGACGATGCACTCGCGGCCGCTGGGCGTATGCTCGATGTCGGTCTTGGCGCGCATCATCACGCGGCCGCGGCCCGTCAGCATCGCCTCCTTCACTCCCTCGTAGCCGTAGATGATACCGCCCGTGGGGAAGTCGGGACCCTTGACGTAGTGCAGCAACTCCTCGCCCGTGATCTCCGGGTTGTCGATATAGGCGCAGCAGGCGTCGACCACCTCCGAAAGGTTGTGCGGAGCCATGTTCGTGGCCATACCGACGGCGATACCGCTGGCGCCGTTGACGATCAGCAGCGGGATTTTCGTGGGCAGGACCGTGGGTTCGGGAATCGTGTCGTCGAAGTTCAGCGTCCAGTCGACGGTCTCCTTGTCGATGTCGGCCATCACTTCGTCCGTGATTTTCTTCATGCGGGCCTCGGTGTAACGCATGGCGGCAGGCGAGTCGCCGTCCATCGAACCGAAGTTACCCTGTCCGTCGACCAGCGGGTAGCGCATCGACCAGTCCTGCGCCAGGCGGACCATCGCGTCGTAGACCGACATGTCGCCGTGGGGGTGGAACTTACCGAGCACGTCGCCGACGATACGGGCGGACTTACGTGTGGGTTTGTCGGAGTAGAGGTTAAGCTCCGCGCTCATATCGTAGAGGATGCGGCGGTGCACCGGCTTCATGCCGTCGCGCACGTCAGGCAGCGCACGCGACACGATGACCGACATCGAATAGTCGATGTACGCCGATTTCATCTGCTCTTCGATATTGATGGGGATGATACGCCCCGTCAAACCGGCATTCTTTTCTTCTTCAGTTAACATATTAATACTTAATTCTGTTATTCTTCGTCTTTCCGTTTCGAAGCGGGCTTTCGCGGCGTCCCGCCGCGTTTACATACTTGGCCCGCTCCGGCGCCCGCCAAGACGGGAGCCTCGTCGCATCGCGACCGGAATTTCGACCGAATTATCTCCAATTCAAATTTTCAACGCTCACAAGCGCCGCAACCGGCCCGTTGATACCCGTCGAAAATTACCGTTCTTTTAACGAACAAAAATACGATTTATTTCCGGTTTGAGCAACTTTAGGGGAATAAATCTGCTTCGTGGGCGCGATATTTTCAGCGGACCACCCCGTTTTTGCCCCTTTTCCGGCGATCTGACGGCCCGAAAAAAATCTCCCGGCAAACTGCCGGGAGAAAGACGGATTGCAGAACGGTCCGCGACAAAGTCGAGCGATCACTCCGCACCTTTGGCCGGGCACGCCTCCGCAAGCGCATTGAGCTTCACATTGACCCAGAGCATAAGCACCAAATACAGGAGTCCGCACGAAAGACAACAGCAGAGGGCCAGCTCCCCGGAGAAATCGCGGGGCACGACCCGATTGCAGAACAACTCACACAACTTAATACCGACACTCGTTAAAAGCGGCACGGACCATGCCAGCACGAGTTTCAGCCGGATGATACGCCGGTCGACGCCGCAGGCCCGCATTCTGGGGCGGACGATATGTTCCACTACCGGAAAAATAAACGAAAAAGCGACGAACATAACGACTGCAAGGGGAATGATCCACCCCGTAGGCCTCCACTTTCGGTATTCGGATACGGCAAAAACGATAGCAACCGCATAATGCAACACCCCCAAGACCGCAAACCCCGCCAACGTAAAACCTAATTCATCCATAATAGATTAAATTTAAAGTGTTCAACATGCGTCAGGACATCCTAAAACAAATATAAGATAATATTTTAATAAAAAAAGAAATCATGTCAATAATTTATTATTTACGGCGCATTTATTAAAATTACATACAAAATATCTGTTTACATACAATATTCCCATTAAGCAGCCCATCCTCCCTGCATTCGGCGACAGCAAACGGCGCGACAATTTGTCATTTACGCGGGATTTCCACCATTGCGCCCACGATCTCGACGCCCCGAAAAAAATCTCCCGGCAAACTGCCGGGAGAAAAGGCGAACGGCACGGCCTGCGGACGCCCGTTTCCGGAGAAAAAAACGGGGAGGTCCACATCGGCGTCAAAATTCGCAGATGCGGTCGATGCGCGACACGAGCAGCAGCAGGGCGATGAAGAGCCACAGCGTCCGGTTCTCGATACGCAGCCGGCGGAGCTCCCTCCCGCCGGCATCATCGGCGGGCTGACGGCGCAGTTTCCACAGCCCGGCGGCGAAAAACACCGCCGCCGCCACGATCAACACCAACACAAACCAGTTCCAGATCAAAGAAAAGATTCCCATAGCACTCAACGAAAATCGATGAATTCGTAGCCCTCATAATTTTTCGGATCGAACCGCCGGACGTGCCCAGCGAGGGGCGCGACCTCCAGCACGTTCACCAGCACCTGTTCGCCGTCGTAGTCATACGAAAGCGAGCGGGGGCGCATCGTAGCGGTGTCGACCGTCAGTGTGACATCGCCTGCCGGGGAGTCGTTCCCGGCGGCGGGCGTCAGCCGCACGACGGCACGGCCGTCGGCTTCGGAGACGAGCGACGGCGTATATTCGCTGCCCAGAAAATCGAAGGCCCGGACCGGATTGTTCAGGATGTTGCGGCTCGCGGTGTCGACCTCCGTAACGGTCACCTCGCGGCGGCGGTTGTCGACCTCGCGGCGCACGGCTCCGTCGGCGAAAACCTCCGCGTCGCCCAGCACGAGGTAATAGCTGTCGCCTTCCACGACATAGCTGCCGCGGGCTTCGTAGTCGCCCGAGACGACCCCGAACTTCACGCCGTAGCCGTCCATCGCACGGAATCCCGCCGCAAGGCGTTCCAGTATCTCCGTGGCACGAGGCTGCGCCGCATTGCCTTGCAATATGCCGCAAAACAATACGGCAATGAAACAATGAAAAATGAAAAATTTTCGTCTCCCCATAGCGTCAGCTCCCGCAATTTTCAATTCCTAATTTTTAATTCTTAACCACAGGAACTGGGATTGTTTTAAGCCGAAGACTTAAAACAATCCCAGTTCCTGCAATTTCGCCTCCAGCGAAGGCAAGTCGTGGTAGAGGATGTCGCGCGGTTTGGCTCCCTGCTGGCGACCGACGATGCCGGCCCTTTCGAGCTGCATCATAATGCGGCCGGCGCGGTTGAAGCCCACCTCGTAGTTGCGCTGGATCATCGAGGTCGAGATCTGACCTCCGGACACGGCGTCGCGGGCGATCTCGGCAAAGAGCGAGTCGTATTTCACGGGCGCCGAGGACTCCTCGCTGCCCATTTGAGCGTCGCCGCCGTCGGGCGTATAGTCGGGCAGCGTGTAGGCCTCGGTGTAGCCCTGCTGTTTGGAGATGTATTCGCAGATGCGCTCGACCTCGCGGGTCTCGACCAGCGCACACTGGATACGCGTCAGGTCGCCGTCCTTCGAGAAAAGCATGTCGCCCCGGCCGATAAGCTGGTTGGCCCCCGGCTGGTCGATGATCGTGCGCGAGTCGATCATCTGCATCACGCGGAAGGCGATGCGGGCCGGGAAATTGGCCTTGATGCCGCCCGTGATGACCTTCACGTCGGGACGCTGCGTGGCGATGATCAGGTGGATGCCGATGGCGCGGGCTTTCTGCGCGAGGCGCATGACCGGTCCCTCGACCTCGCGGGCCGTCATTATCAGGTCGGCGAACTCGTCGACCACCACCACGATATACGGGAGGTAGCGATGTCCGTTCATCGGATTCAGCCGCCGCGAGGTGAATTTCTCGTTGTACTCGGCGATGTTTCGCGCCCCGGCCTTCTTACACAGTTCCAGACGGTTGTCCATCTCCGTACAGAGCGAGTTGAGCGTGTAGACCGCCTTCTTGGGGTCGGTGATGATCGCGTCGTCCTCCGACTCCATCTTGGCCAGGAAATGGCGTTCGATCTTGGCGTAGAGCGAGAACTCGACCATCTTGGGGTCGATCATCACGAACTTCAGCTGCGCGGGGTGTTTGCGGTACAGGAGCGAGGTGATGATGGCGTTCAGCCCCACGGACTTGCCCTGTCCCGTGGCTCCGGCGACCAGCAGGTGCGGCATCTTGGCCAGGTCGAAGACGTAATTTTCGTTCTGGATCGTGCGCCCGATCACCACCGGAAGCTCGGCCTTCGACTCCTGGAAACGCAGCGAACGCACGGCCGAATACATCGAAACCACCTGCTTGTCGCGGTTGGGAACCTCGATGCCGATGGTTCCCTTGCCCGGAATCGGCGCGATGATGCGAATACCCAGCGCCTTGAGGCTCTGCGCAATATCGTTTTCGAGGCCCTGCACCTTCGAGATCTTGATTCCCTGCGCCTGCACGATCTCGTAGAGCGTCACCGTGGGACCCACCGTGGCCTTGATGCGCTGGATGGGAATGCCGAAATATTTGAGCGTCTCCTCGATCTTGGTCTTGTTCTCGAAAATCTCCTCGTCCGAGACCTCCGAATCGGAAATGTAGTCCTCCAGGAGCGTCACGGGCGGCTTGCGGTAGTTCACCAGGTCCTTCAGCGGGTCGTAGCTCTCCGTGGGGATCGCCTTCTCGTCGAGAAGTTTCGCCTCGTTGGCCTCGACCGTCACCACGACGCCCTCCGGCTCCGCGGCGGGCGCGTCGTCCAGCACGGTGATCTCGGTAAAGGGCGCATCGGAATCGGACTGTGCAAGCTCTCTCTCCGGAACCTCCTCCGGGGCAGGCTCCGCAGGTACGGCGTCGCGCACCGCAGGGCGTTCCAGCTCGACCAGCCCGCTGCGGCCGATCACCACACGGCCCTCGGGACGCGAAAGGTCCACCTCGATGAACTCCCCGTCCTCCGCGGGAGGGGGCGTCTGCTCCGCGGCAGTCTCCCCGGCGACGGGTTTCCCGTCGGGCGTCAGTTCGAGGAAGGGATTTTCGTCCTCTTCCGGCACGGACTTCCGAGCCGCAACGGGCTCCGACGGACGTTCCACACGGATCGGGGCGGGTTTTTGCGCCGCGGGTTCCGCCGCTTTCGACGGCGCGGGCTGCGGTGCGGCCGCCTTCGGCCCGGGTTTCGGAGCCGGTTCGGGAACATCCTCCGCAGCCCCGTCCTCCCCGGCCGCACGTCCGTGCAGCACGACTTTGTGCTTGAGGATCTCGACGACCTTCCCGCTCTTGTCGACCACCACGTTGCCCGCCTCGTTGACCTTGTTGATGAAGTTGCGGTTGATGAAAACACCCGTCAGTATCCAGCCGCCGACAAGCAGGATCAGCGTTCCGAAAGCCCCGATATGCGTGCGCAGCAGGGCCGAAGAGGCGATGCCGAAAGCGCCGCCCCACCCCGTCGAGCAGCAGAGGCTCCAGCGGTCGGCGAAGGCGAATCCCAGCGTCAGCGACCCCAGGATCATAATCAGGAACAGCGAAAGGATCGAATGGTTGAACAGCAGCGGCCGCTGACGGACGATCCGCACGCCGACCAGCACGATCATCGCGGGAATCAGAATGCCGAAAAGCCCGAACGAATGATCGACCAGCAACATCCCCAGCCGCGCTCCGGCCCAGCCGCAGAGATTTTCCGGTTCGATGCCGAGCGTCACCCGTTCCTCGACCGATTTTTGCAGCCCGCTCTGGTCGGCGGCCCAGCTGAAAAACGAAAAGAACACCGCAGCGGCGGCGAACAGACCGATGAACAGCAACAGCAGTCCGGCGATCCAGCGCGCACTGTCGCTGTTGGAACGCTGAACGGCCTGCCGGCTGTTGGAGGATGTATTTTTAGATGCCATTCCAGAATGTCGCTATTATCGAGCGAAGGTACGAATTTTTTCCGACAATTCCGAAGGCGCCGCAAACTTTTCAATCGCCCGGAGCGATTCCGGCCGGAAGCGTTCCCGCCCGCGAATGAGGGGGAGGGTATGGAGCCGGGAGCGTCTTACAGGTACGCCGCAACCTTCCGTTCGAGACGCAGGCGGTAAAGCTCGTCGGCGAAGGTGCGGAACGTGAGCGCGGGGCGGTTATCCGCCGAAGCGCGCAGGCCGTAGCGGTCCAAAAGCTGCCCGACGCGGCGGGC
>ERZ791931.1071-NODE-1071-length-23169-cov-7.024747_pt1 | contig 23169 bp, 29 predicted proteins | sample MGYA00510127_ERZ791931 | MGnify/ENA primary metagenome ERZ791931 (study PRJEB30046, sample SAMN00792067) | human gut metagenome | study: EMG produced TPA metagenomics assembly of the A metagenome-wide association study of gut microbiota in type 2... | reverse complement strand
TAAAGCCATTTTATTTCCGCCCCTTTCTGCTAGTTGAAGCTATGTATTCAGCTTCCACTTCATCATATCTATGCAATCTATACATTTTTCTGCATATTTACTTATCTCACCTACATTATATTCTTTTATTGGTGGGGTATCAATCTATTATATCGTGTTTTACCTATGTACTTTTTTATACAAGGGCGTACCGAAAATGTCACACCCTTTTGAATGTCTATATAATAAAGAGGGTGCACGAAACAGTCACCCTCCATATTTGAAATAATCTTAACCTTTATTAACAAACCGTTTTATCATGTACAAGTATTTCATTTGCTTTTAGTTTTTTTAGAATAATATCAAAGTTTGTTGCTACTTCATTTTTTAATTCATCAATAAGATCTTGATTTACCTGTAAAACTTGAGCAAGTTCAATCATCCCATCAATTTCGTTCAATTCTGTAATTGCAAAATCTAAATCCGCTATATTGGTTAAATCTTCTAAGCTTTTTCTTTGTTCCATAATTCTGTTTTTAATTGTGTTATATGCTTTATTTTTCATTATTCTTCTTTCCTTTCACTCTCTAAATCCTTTTATTTTGAGTTATAAGCGTTGCTTTATAAAATAGGTATTCTTTTTCAAATGATATAATATCGCTTAATGTGGCTTAAATTTGTTATGTTCTTATTTGCTATAGGCACAACCTTTCTTTTGTGCTTTGACACCTTGGACATATCCTAAAGTAAAAGCGTCTATAACCGCTTCCACTTGACCATTGCTATTATTTAAAATATTAGTTATATCACTCGCTCTCATATTATAGAGGGGGTTTATTTCTTTTTGTGCGTTTTTAATCGTGTGTTCTATATCTACTATTCTTGACATTGTTCTTACTCCTTTTCTCTTTTAATATCTTTATAAAATTCTTTTTCTAACTTTTCTAGTGATGGCATGTTGTTTAAATCAATGTACTTAGCCAATTCTAAACAAGCCTTTGGAAACTCCCTTTTGTAAGTTGAAACACTTATGCAATAAGATTTATCAAGAGTTCTAATCATTTCAGTATACCCTCTTGAACATACATACGTTCTAATGATATTTCTATGCCGTGTATTAAGTAAATAAATTAATGGTATAAATTTATCAAGCTCTCTATTAAACAGCTCTAGGCGCTTATTTAGAAGCTCTCTACGCAACATATTAGAAGTTATTTGTTCTCCTTTGGGCTTCAAAAAACCTCCAGGAGCTTCATTTGAGTATTTAATAGATTGAGGGCTTGGAATGTCCTCTATTTCAAATGTCAAAGAAAGTCTTTCTAAATTGATTTTTCTTAATTCCGTTAGATATTCTTTGACTTGCTTAACTGTTTCTTTTTCTTTCTCATTCATTATCCTTTTCTCTCAAAATACTAGCTATATTTAGTAATGATTTTTGAATAAATATAAATTCATCATAAGAATATATTGATCTTTCAATTCCTAAAACGAATGTATTTAACAACTCTTGTGAAGAAATAATAACAATGATATTTAATTCTTTCTCATGAATGTATTTTGAATGCATTCTAGCGCTATTAAGTATTTTTAAAAAACGTTTGTCAATATCCTCGTCAAATACTTCTCTTTTTATTTTTTCTAAACAATTTAACATAATTAAAGTGATAATAAGAATAAAAAATATTATAAAAATAATTAATTCCTGGATAGGAGGGTTTATAAAAATTCTAATAATGCCATAAAACATAAATAATAAACCAAAAATAAATAAGCATTTTTCAAACTTATCACTTCTTATTGCTTTTCTAATTTTAAATAACATTTCAAACTCCTTTTATATGTAGCAATTTACAATTTTCTAAATAGAATGTGATCATAATTTTTATCTAGTGAAAATATCATACTTATATACTTTATAAAGGCGCTTTCATCATCACTTTCAAAAGTTGCCTTATATAGTAATTTATCTTTTTTATTAAATACGAGTACCTCACCTTTAGATTTAAAATCTTTTTTAATTTTTCTCATTATAAAATTCTATTCCTGTTGTTGATTGTATTTGATTAAGATTTATAAACGAATAACATTGTTGCAGAAGAGGGAGAGCTTATAAAAGTTTTAATTTTAGAAATCATATCTTTTGAATTGATCCAATGAAATACTTTTATAATATCTTCTTTTCTTCCTAAATTTAAACCTAATGATATGTTGTTTTGAGTATGATTAATCAACAAAAATGATTTTGTACTTTTTCCTCTTTTAATTATGTATGTTTTATTTGCTTTTTCTTTGTAAATCATTTGTTTATTTCCTCACTTTCTTTTGTATTTTAATGTTATATAACATATAGACACTATATATATTCATGATTGTATTTTTAATACTAATAACAATATCGTGTGGGTGGGCACACACCACCTCTCCTCAACTTACCTCACCTAATCTATACTAATCTATGCGGACATTTGACAACCATTTTACAACCAAATAAAAAAATATGATTATTTTAAATCGCCACTTATAACTCCTTTGAATTGCCAAAAATTAGGCACATGGCAATCATTAAAGACGTTGATATAATCAGTGCTTTTTGATTTTTTTAGGTTAAATTGCCACATTTTAGACTTAGACCGCTCATACCTAGATACGGCCTATAGGTAAAATTTGGCAATTTAACGTATTTATTCTCTTGAAACCCTTACCCTGTATAGCTTTTGACTAATTGCCACTTATTGAAAAATCGGCAATTTAATAACGCTAGGGTGACAATTTAAAAAACTCTATTTATTAAGGTTTATCATCATTTCCCTTTCTTTTCCTTTTCCTACTGTTTTTGTGGTAATCTCGTTATTTTCTTTCATTTGCTTTTTAGCTCTTTCAAAAGTACGAGAGCTATAACCATTACTTTCGATAATTTCTTTTAATTCCTTGTTTGTAATTTGATTATTTTCATTTTCTTTTAAAACTTGTTTAATAAATGATGTTATTTCATCTATTGGATTGCCTCTGCTTTTGCTAAAATTAGTATTAGAGAAATCTTTGTCTTTTTTGTCGGTTATACCTTTAAAAATAATTTGTCCGTCAAATATCTCGTATAGTATTGTTGGCTGTATTTTAGCTAAATTATTCTTTTCTTGTGACATATAACGTGTAGTATCGTCAATTCTTCCAAGAATAAATACACTTCTTGAAGCGTCCCATATCTCCGCACTATCTCCAACTCTTTGACGTCCAAAACTTTCTCTTTTGTTTGTATGAGCCAAAACAATAAAGGTTGTATCTTCTTTTGTTGCTAAAGCCTTTAGACCGCCCATATAGTCTCTCATAGTGGTTTTATCACTCATATTTGTATTAGGTGGTAGAAATGCTTGTATAGGGTCAATTATTACTAATTGAGGTTTTATATCATGTATAATCTTTTCTAATTCTTTAGAGCCTATTTTAACTTTGTAGGTGTATTCATTTTCCGCACCTAAAACATAAATATTTTTTTGTATAAGAGTACCTTGTTTTAGCATTTTTCTTTTAGTAACTTTACTTATATCTTCTTCACTAGATATAAATAACACTTTTTGAGGTTTCCTATTTTGTTTTAAATATTCTTCCTCACTTTCAAAAAACACTTGTGAACCACTAGAAATAGCACCAACAATGGCACTAGCCACAAACCCTTTACCAACTCCTCCGTCACCACATAAAATAGTAACTTCATTCTTTGGTATGTAATTTGTAATAAGCCACTCAGTAGGTTTTTCAATTACTTCGTTTAAAGTTTTTATGGGTGTATGATTATCATTTTTTAGTAGATCACCAACGTTATTTTTATTTTGAATGTGTTCTAATTCCTTTTCATTCATTTTTATAACCTCGTCTTTGTAATTCATTAGACACAAATTTATTAACAGCATTTTTTCTTTTTACCATTTCATCAAGTGAAATTGTATTAAATTTACAACAGTAATTTAAAAGGAAGATAACTCTATGACCTCTCCAAATTAGACTATCATTATCATATTCTTTACCATTTTCGATAAGATCGCTGTACATTCTATGCATATCATTAGTAAAGTCGCTAATATTTTTTAGCTCCTTTTTCATTAAATGACTAGAAATAACAAAACATTGTTTAACCATTTCTCTTTTGGTTTCTTCATCGTCAATAGTAAAATGTGTGATAATTGAGGCTGCTATATAATTAGCCATCTCATTTATATCTTTTTCATTCATTGGCTTAACCTCCTTTTTTTTAATTTTTATGTTTGTCATAAAGGTTTAACATTCTATAACTTTCTAACGCTTTGACCTTATTAGAAACATCACAACCACGATATACTTCTTGAAAGCGTTCAATTTCCCTTTGTGAGAACATAAACCCTTTACCCGTCTTAATAGCTTGTATTAGTCCTAATTCTCTTAAAGTAGAAATATGTTGTTTTGTAGTGCCTAGTTTTTTAGCCACTTCTTCTTGTGTTAGCATATTCAAGTATAAAGCTTTTTCTTTTTCTTCTTTTACTTCAATCATGCTATATAGTTTTTTCTTTAAATTTTCAATTTCTAAAGGTATTGTATTAATACGCTTATTAATCTTTTCAAAGTTTAAAGAACTATCATTGTTATTTGAATTTAACAATCTCATTCTTTCTTCACTTAAAGATATGATCTTTAAAATTAATTCTTCTTGTTTATCCATGTTTACCACTCCTTTTTTTATAAATTTGAGGTATTGCTAGATTGATCTAATTAAAATAGCTAAACAATCTGCAACAAAACAACATAATACGATAATTGTTACTAGTCCTCTTGTTGTTAATTTCATGTTCTTATACCTCATTTCTTTTTGGTTTCGTCAAAAATGACGATAACTTTAATTTTCTTTAATTAGGTCTTTAATTGATACACCTAAACCGTTAGCAATCTTATAAGCTATGTCATCACGGCACGATTTACCGCTTTTAACATTGCTTAAGGTAGTACGATTAACACCAATCTTTTTAGAAAAGTCAGTTAGTGTCAATTCTTGCTTTGCTAATTCGGTAATAAATTTAATTCTATCAATTCTCATTATTTACACCTCTTTTCTTTATACTTTACAATAGCATTTGCTAATGCTATAGTTAATGTAACATTAACATACGCTAATGTCAAACGATAAATATTAACATTTGTTAATGATTGTTAAATAATTGTGTTATACTTTGTATGAGGTGATAAAAAATGGCAATAGGAGAAAACATAAGAAAGATAAGGAAAGAAAAAAAACTAACTCAAAAAGAGTTAGGCAAGCTATGTGGTATGAGTGAAGCACAAATTGGACAATACGAAAATGGTTTAAGAAATCCTAAAATGGAAACATTAAAAAAAATAGCTAAAGCTCTTAAGGTTTCATCATTTGATTTAATAGACGGTTATAAAATTCCTGTTTATCAAGTAAAACATATTAATATTGAGGTTGAGCCATGGGCTTTATACTACTCTAATATTTTTAATACTTATAAAGAAAAAAGCGACCTGTTTTATACCTGGTATCGTAGAAAGAAACAAGAAATAAGCTATGAACTAGATAAGTTAAAAAGTGTGAAATTTGATTTTAACATTCCTTTTCATGATTATGGACAAGATATAGGAAAAGCTTCTAATGATTTTTTTACTGATCATATAAATTATTTACAAGGTTTAATAAATGATTTAGATTATCTTTTTGAAACTTTAGAGGGAATGTATGAAGAACAAGATAGCTTTTTAGAAAATGGTACAATTTTAGATACTGTTGATAAGAAAAGAAAAGAGCTATTAAAGTTAGTTCATACTCATTTTATAGATGAAAGAGAACAAGAGGAAAGCTATTTTAATTCTTTAAGTGATGAAAAAGTAGAAAAAGAATTTAATAAGCTTGTTGATAAATTAAAGTTAGAAAACAATAAATTATTAAAAGAATTGAACAAATTAGAAAATAAATAAAACTTATATTATTTATCACCCCTCCTGGTATAACACAATCAATAAAACCAATAGGAGGGCATAACAATGAGCATTTTAAAAGTAGCAAGTAAAAAGGCTAAAAATGGATATACATTTAAAGTTGATTTTAGATATAAAACCAATGGCATAACAACAAGATACGTTAAGAGTGGCTTTCTAACAAAGAAAGAAGCTAAAGAACATGAGGAAGATATAAAAGCACAAATAAGACTATATGGACGAGTAAAGAAGATATATAACGGTACTTTAAATATGTGCTTTGATGAATGGTTAAAGGTTGATAGCAACCAATTAGCACCTAATACAATCAATTTATATAAGCAAACTTATAATAAGCATGTAAAGAATACTATAGGAAAAGAAAAACTTGTATTGCTTAAATACAAAGAAATACAAGCATTTATAAATAAAAGTGATATAAGCTATGATAATTGCATTGCTATTAAGAAAGTATTAAATATGGTGTTTAATTTTGCTGTTAAGAATGAGTATGTTGAAAATAACCCAATTCAATTTATTAAAAATACTAAAGTAAAAGATAAGAAAGACAAAAACAATTATATTACATTTGAAGAATACCAAACATTAACAAATAAATTAAATCAAGGTTCTTTTAATGATCATGCAATTTCTATTGCTATTAGTATTGGGTATTATACAGGTTTAAGAGTAAGTGAAATATTAGCATTAAATAAAAATGACTTTGATTTTATTAACAATACGATAAGTGTTACTAAACAGATTGCTAATAGAAATACTAAAGCAAAAGAAACCACAACAAAAAATATTCTTAAAACAATATCAAGCAATAGTTTATTACCTTTAGTAAATGAACTAAAAGAAATATTATTAGTATGGTTTGATATTAACCCTTATGAGGTTGTTGTTTGTAATAAGAAAGGTTTATATTTCAATCCTGTAAACATACAAGCCAAAGCTAAAGCCATAGCAAAGACCTTAAATATTGAGGGCTTCCATTTCCATATGTTAAGGCATACTTTAATAACAAATTTATATACTAATGGTGTTGATGTCAAAACCACTCAAGAATTAGCTAGACATAGTAATATCAATACAACATTAAATGTTTATACTCATCTTGAACAAAAGAACAATTTCAAGGCATTAAGTAGTGTTTTTGATAAGAATTACCCCAAAAATACCCCAAAAATTCAAGAAAGAGAAATGTTATCATAAAAAAAGCCTTATATATCAAGGCTTTCAAGAAATTATATAGAATGAATAATCTTACATTTTTGTAAGATTATTCAATAAATATTTCTTTTTTACTAAAATCAAGACAAACAGTTGTTCCTTGATTTACTTTTGATTCAATAGAAATCCAATGACCCAATTGATTAAAAATATTTTTACATAAATAAAGACCTAAACCACTGGCTTTTTTATCATTTCTTCCTTGAAAACCTGTAAATCCTTTTTCAAAAACACGTGGCAGATCACTTTCTTTAATACCAATACCACTGTCTTGAATATAAAGCTTTTCACCTTCATTATAAAAAGTAATACTTCCTTCTTTCGTATATTTTAAAGCATTAGAAAGAACTTGTTCAATGACAAAACCACTCCATTTTTCATCTGTTAAGATTTGTAAATCTTTAATTTGATAATCTACTTTTAAATTTTTTTGAAAGAAAAAGAGTGATTGTTTTTTGATTTCTTGACTAACAAGATGATCTAAAGAAACTTTTTGAAAAGAAAGATCATGGTGAATATGATCTAAACGTACATATTGTAAAGCCATATTGACATATTGTTCTATTTTTAAAAGTTCAACAAGCATTTTTTCATCTGGGTAATCATTTTGAATGATGAGTTTTAATCCAGCAATAGGTGTTTTAATTTGATGGACCCATTTTGTATAATAATCTATCGTATTATTGTATTTTTGTTGATTTTCTTGTTTGAGTTGAAATAACTTTTTTTGTAATATTTGAAGCATTTCTTGATACGTTTTTTCTTCAAGATAGCTTTCATGAGGTAAATTATCAAACAATTCAGGATTGTCTTTTAAATAAATCAAATATTGATGATGTTGTTTGTATTTTCTATAATCAAGTAAAAAATAAAGAAGGATGATAAAAAGATAGAGACTTAACATATAAATAATTAAATCTACCAAAGTTTGACAAATAATAAAAACAGTAACTGTACAGAAGATAAACAAGAAATAAAGAAGATAAATGGGATATGTTTTCTTTAAATAGTCTTTAAACATAATAAATAACCTAGTCCTTTCTTAGTATGAATAAAATCATGTAAACCAATATCTTCTAATTTTTTTCGTAAACGATTCATATTAACACTTAAAGTATTATCATCAATAAATTGGTGATCATCCCATAAATGATTCATTAAATCAACACGAGAAACAATCACTTCCGCATGTTCAAATAAATATTCTAAGATTTTTAATTCATTTTTAGTTAGAATAAGTTCCTTTTGTTGATAAGTGATTTTTCCAGCTAAGATATCTAAATGAACATCTTGATAAGTTAACAAATGAAAATCTTTAGAAAAACTATAGGTTCTTCTAAGCAAGGCTTGTAATTTAGCTTGTACAACCTGTAAATCAAAAGGTTTATTAATAAAATCATCACCACCCATATTCATTGCTAAAACAATATTCATATTTTCATTAGCGGAGGAAATAAAAACAATAGGGACTTGTGATATTTTTCGAATTTCTTGACACCAATAATAACCATCAAAAAAAGGTAGATGGATATCTAATAGAACAAGATCAGGTTGAAACGCTAAAAAATCATCTAAAACATGTTCAAAATCTTCTATATATTGAACATCATAATGATATTTTTCAAAATGTTTTTGTAAGCCTTTTGCGATAATAAAATCATCTTCAACAATTAATAATTTATACATAAGATCACCTTCTTTTAATATTATATAGAAAATCATGCAATTCGTCATCTTACAATTGTGTAAGATATGTTATAATGAAAAGTGATTGGGGGATATAAAAATGATTTTTGAATATGATGAAAATAATTTAGAAAAATTTGAAAACTTTAAAGGTGGCGAAAAATACATTGAAGCAAAGATGTATTTCGATGGTCTAAATCGTTTTATGATTGGACATATTCCAATGGGTGGAAGTGTTGGAGAACATGTTCATGAAACAAACAGTGAAGTGATTTATGTTATTTCTGGTAATGGTTATGTTATTTATGATGGTCAAAGAGAAGAACTTCATAAAGGCAGTGTTCATTATTGTCCTAAAGGTCATAAACATACAATGGTCAATGATCATGAAGAAGATCTTGTTTATTTTGCAGTTGTACCTGAACAATAATTCTTGATTATTATCAAGAATTTTTAATTTCTGGATGAAAAAAATGTATAATAAAAAAGAGGTGAGGACGATGGATTCTTTTTTAAAAGAGATTGATACAGAACTTTTAAAGAGATGGCTGTTGAATCAAAATGAAGATGATTGGGATGTCAAAGAAGTAAATGATAATATTGTGATTGAAACAAAATATGGTTTAGGATCCATTAATTTTTATCCTAATTGTATTATTGAACTCGATGTTGAAAATAAGATGACTAAAGAAAAAGTCTTCTTTATTCATTTTCAAATGAATAATTTTCATCACGCTTTAGGTTTACTTTATGACATGCGTCTTTGTTTACAAACCTTAACAACAACTAAAAAAACAAGAGTTCTTTTATCTTGCACAAGTGGGTTAACAACAGGTTTCTTTGCTGAAAAATTAAATGAGGGTGTACAGCTTCTAAATAAAGATTTTGAATTTAATGCTGTTTCTTATGGGAATCTTTATGACATGGCGAAAGATTATGATGTTATTTTACTAGCACCACAGGTATCATTTCGTTTATCTGAAGTAGAAGGAGTCTTAAAAAATAAGCGTGTTTATGCTTTATCACCTGCATTATTTGGAAAATATGATGTGGGGAATACGATTACTTTTTTAGAAGATGAACTTTATAAAGAAAAAGAAGTTCAAAGTCAACAAGAAAACCCTTTACCTATTAAACAAATGTTGAAAGCTCATCAACAAGTCTTAGCACTTGCTTTTATTCAATTAGATCAAAAAGTAAGACTTGTCAGTCGTCTTTATGATGAAAACAATATGATTTTAGAAGATTTTGAAGTCTATAAAAACACTATTTCAGTCGATGATATTGTTGATTTAATTAATACGATTTTATATGGATATCCTGATATAGAACTCATTAGTCTTTCACTACCTGGGGTTGTTTATAATGGGGTAGTAACTTTAAAAAAATATGGCTTGAATGAATGTCATTTACAAGCTTATCTTGAAGAAAAATATAGTCAAAAGATTGTCATTAATAATGATGTTAATACAATTGTGATGGGATATTTTGCTTCACAAGATGACTATGAATCGATTTCTTTCCTTTACCAAGCACGAATTGGTGGTACTGGTGGGGTAGGACATATTCATCGAGGACATTTAATTAAAGGAAGGCATAATATTGCGGGTGAAATTCAGTATTTACCGATTTCTTTTAGTGAGAATTATCAAGAAATTAAGAAAACTCCAGAAGGAGCTCTTGAATGGACAATGAAGTATTGTTTAGGGATTACTTCGATGGTGGCACCGGATGCAATCATCATTTATAATCGGTTGATATCTAAAAGTGATGATGTCAAAAAAGAAATGGAAAAATATATGCCAAAGAGTTATATCCCTGACTTGATTAAGATTGAAAGCTTAAAGGAATATATGTTGATAGGATGTATTTTATTAGGGTTAAAAGAAATGTAAGAGGTATCTTTGAAAAAAGATACCTTTTTTACATATATTTTTGACAACTGTCTTGTCAGATGTAAACAAAAGGAGTATACTCTCCTCGAGAAAAGGGAGAAGTTATATGGATAATATAGAAAAAATTAAAAAGTTAAAAGAAGAAAAAAATGCGATTATTTTAGCACATTATTATGTGGATGAAGAAGTGCAAAAGATTGCTGATTATATCGGAGATTCGTTTTATCTTGCTAAAGTAGCAAGTCAAACAGAAGCTGATCGTATTGTTTTTGCGGGTGTTGAATTTATGGGGGAAAGTGCCAAAATCTTAAATCCAAATAAAAAGGTTTTAATGCCTGATGCCTTTGCAGATTGTCCAATGGCACATATGATTACAATTAAAGAAATTAAAGAAATGAGAGAAAAATATGATGATTTAGCTGTTGTTTGTTATATTAATTCGACAGCTGAAATCAAACAATATGCGGATGTTTGTGTAACATCTTCAAATGCTGTAAAAATTGTTAAAGCATTACCACAAAAAAATATTTTCTTTATACCAGATCAAAACTTAGGAGATTTTGTAAGAAGACAAGTTCCTGAAAAAAATGTGATAACAAACTATGGACACTGTCCTCGTCATACCAATATTACTTTGGATAAATTAAATGAAGCAAAACAAAAATATCCAGAGGCTAAAATTGCAGTGCATCCAGAATGTAAAAGAGAAATCGTTGAAGCTGCTGATTTTGTAGGAAGCACTTCTGCCATTATTGATTATGTTGTTCAAACAAATGCGAAAGATTTTATTATTGGGACAGTAGACGGTGTTTTTGCAAAAATCAAAGAATTAGCACCGAATAAAAATTTACACACTATTATGGATGTGCAAGTTTGTCCAAATATGAAAAAAGTGACATTAGAAAAAATCGTTGATGTTTTAGAAAATGATACAAATGAAGTGATTTTAAATGATGACTTTATGCAAAAAGCATTAAGTCCACTTAAAAAAATGTTAGAACTTGCAAAATAGGAGTAGAATATGAAAACAGATGTATTAATAGTAGGAAGTGGATGTTCAGCCCTTTATATGGCTTTACATTTACCAGAAGATTTAAATATTTTAATGGTTACTAAAAAAGAGGCGGAATTAAGTGATTCATTTTTAGCACAAGGTGGAATTTGTATGCTTAGAAATGAAGATGACTATGATAGTTATTTTGAAGATACGATGAAAGCAGGTCATTATGAAAATGATGCTTATTCAGTTGAATTAATGATTAAATCATCACCAGATGTTATTCAAGATTTAATTAGTTATGGGGTTGATTTTGAAAGAAATGAAGACGGAAGCCTTGCTTTTACAAGAGAAGGGGCTCATAGCCAAAAACGTATTCTTTATCATGAAGATATTACAGGTAAAGAAATTACGAGACATTTATTAGAAAAAGTAAGACAAAAAAAGAATGTGACACTTTTAGAAAATACACCTCTTGTTGATTTAATTGTTCGAGGAAATGTTGCTTTAGGTGGAGTGATTAAAAGAAATAATCAAGAAGAAAAGGTATACGCTAAAAAAGTTGTTTTAGCTACTGGAGGAATCGGAGGACTTTATAAACATTCTACAAATTATCCTCATTTAACAGGAGATGGTATTGAACTTTCTAAAAAATATCAAATTGAACTTAAGAATTTAGATTATGTACAAATTCATCCAACAACTTTATATACAACAGATCATGAAAGAAGCTTTTTGATTTCTGAATCTGTACGTGGTGAAGGGGCTATTCTTTTAGATAAAAATGGAAATCGTTTTGTCAATGAACTTCTTCCAAGAGATGTTGTGGCAGAAGCCATCTTTAAACAAATGGAAAAAGATCAAACAGATTATGTTTATGAAGATTTAAGACCAATTGGTAAAGAAGAAATTGCTAGTCATTTCCCTCATATCGTTGAACATTGTAAAGAAAAAGGTTATGACGTTTTTAAAGAACCTATTCCTGTTGTACCTGCACAACATTATTTTATGGGTGGTATCAAAGTAGACTATGATAGTCATACCAGTATGAAACATTTATATGCTATTGGAGAAACAGCATGCAATGGTGTTCATGGAAAGAATCGTCTAGCAAGTAATTCACTTTTAGAAAGTCTTGTTTTTGCTAAACGTGCTGCCAAACGTATTGAAAAAAGTTTAAAGGAGAGAGCTCATTATATGTTTGATCAAACAACTTTAAAATTAAATGTAGACCCACTTATTATCACTGCTTTAAAAGAAGATATTACTAGTGAAGATGTTTCTACAAATAGTGTTATGCCTTTTTCTAAAACAGGTGTCGTTGATTTAATTTGTAAAGAAGATGGTATTATTTGTGGATTACAAATATTTGAACGTACTTTTGAATTATTAGATGAAGCGTGTGATGTCGAATTCTTTGCAAGTGATGGCGACCATGTAGAAAAAGGGCAACTTTTAGGACGTGTCAAAGGGGATGTTCGTATTTTATTAAGTGGAGAACGTGTTGCTTTAAATTATTTACAAAGAATGAGTGGAATTGCCACTTATACAGCGAATGTTCAAGAATATTTAAAAGATTCTTCTGTTCGTTTATTAGATACTCGTAAGACAACACCAAATAATCGTATTTTTGAAAAATATGCAGTAAGAGTTGGTGGTGGACATAATCATCGATATAATTTAAGTGATGGTGTTTTATTAAAAGATAATCATATTGGTGCTGCTGGTGGTGTTAAGGAAGCCATTATGCTTGCTAAAGAGTATGCACCATTTGTTAGAAAAATTGAAATTGAAGTAGAAAATATGGAAATGGTCAAGGAAGCTGTAGAAGCAGGTGCGGATATTATCATGTTAGATAATATGGATGATGATATGTTAAAAGAAGCTATTGCTTATATTGATCATCGTGCTGAGATTGAAGTTTCAGGAAATGTCACAAAAGAAAACATTGCAAGACTTACAAATTTAGGAGTAGATTATGTTTCAAGTGGTGCTCTAACACATTCTGCACCAATATTAGACCTTTCATTGAAGAATTTACATGTGATATAATATCAATTAAGGAGGGCGAGTTATGGATGGAAATAAAAGAAGACAAGCCATTATTGATATTTTAAAAAACAGTTTACAACCTGTATCAGGAACATATTTAGCGAAAACCCTCCAAGTAAGTCGGCAAGTCATTGTTCAAGACATTGCTTTACTTCGTGCTGGTGATTATGATATTTATTCAACACATAAAGGATATGTTTTAAATACACAAAAAGTTTGTAAACGTATTTTTAAGGTACATCATGATGATAATGAAGTAGAAAAAGAACTTTCTTTAATTGTTGACTTAGGTGGTTATGTTGAAGATGTCTTTGTTTATCATAAAGTTTATAATATTGTAAAAGCAACATTAAATATTGCCTCAAGAAGAGATATTAAAAATTATATGACAAATCTACAAACAGGACATTCAAGCTTACTAAAAAATGTCACATCAGGATATCATTATCATACAGTTCATGCAGACAGTGAAGAGATTCTTGATGAAATTCAAGAAGAACTTCAAAAAGCTGGATTTCTTGCACAGTTACAAGAATATGAACCGGTTGATTTTTGGAAAGATAAATAAAATAAAAAGCGTCAATAGTTGTGTAGTGCACTGAAATAGTTGGACTATAAAATTTAAGATAGGGATTGTTGTCTATAAGCTAATGGACTCAATCCTTTTCTTTTTACATTGATTCTTTTCTCATTGTAATATTTAATATATTCTTCAATTGCTTTCTTTAATTTAATAGAAATAATTTTCCTGTCTGAAACGAGTTCTTGACAAATAAGGGTTCTAATTCTTTCATTTTCTACAAGCAAATGATGAAAATATAAATCATTTGAATATTTTATAAAATTCTCTCTATTTTTGTTCATATAGATTCCTTCCATATATATATATTGTCTTTTTTTGAGGAGTTTTCTTCTTTTTAGTAAAAATAAATGATAAAATTTTAGAAATAGAAGCTTTGGAGGTAAAGTATGAATCAAGAAGTTAAAATGAAGCCATCCTATTTAAAAATTGCTTTTTTGGATAGAGATGGAACTATTATTAAAGATTATCCAGATGAAAAATGGAGAGAAATTAAAGAACCTGAATTTTTAAAAGGTTCAATAGAAGGACTCAAGAGATTAAAAGAGATGGGATATGATTTTATCATTATAACAAATCAATATCTTATTAATGATGGAATTATTTCATTGAATGATTATCAACAGTTTACAGGAAAATTTCTAAAAAAATTAAAAGAAGAAAATATAGATATTCTAAAAATCTACTTTTGTCCACATAATGAAAAAGATCATTGTCACTGTAAAAAGCCAAAACCAGGGATGATAGAACAAGCTAAAAAAGATTTTTTAATTGATATGAATAACTCTATCTATATAGGGGATAGTCATGTTGATTATTTACTAGCAAAACATTTTAATTTAACTTTTTATGGGATAAATTATAATGGTGATAATGTTAAAAGTTATCGTAGTATTTTAGAAATTTCCAAACAAATAAAAAAGATTCAAAATAAATGAATCTTTTATAAGTTTTCTAAAGCATATTCAATAGCTTCACTAACAGCTCCATCTTCACAGCTACAAACAACTTGATAAGCTTTTTCTTGTATTGCTTTTTCACCGTTGCTAGGTGCAAAGGAATAAGGAAAACGTTCAAAGAGAGTTATATCATTCATGCCATCTCCTAAAACAATAACTTCTTCTTTTTTGATTTTTAATTGATCAATTACTTTTTCTAAAATTAATCCTTTTTGAGCATATTCGTTGGTAATTTCTACATTATCAGGATATGAAGATAAATAAGCAATATTTTTCATATCTTTAAAATAAGGTAGAACACGTTGTATTTCATCTGCATCATGAGAAAAAGCTTCAACCTTAATAATTTCTAAGTCTCTTTTAATAAATTCATCAATAGAATCAAATTGTTGAATTTGACAGGCAGGGGAATCACTCATTGGACCTCCTGGTAAAAAATCTTCCATTTTATTGCCAAAGCGTACCTTACCACGATAAGCAAAACGATCTCTAACTACTTCCGGTTTTAAAGTACTATAAAAACCATTTGTTGTAAAAATCATATAAGGGGTTTGATGTTCTATGAAAATAGGAAGTATTTCTTTAAGCATTTCTTTATCTAAATAACAATCCATGATGGCTTTTCCTTCTTTATTACAATATTGAGCACCATTTCCTAAAATGGCCGAACATTTTATACCTAAAGGGTCTAAAACACTTGTCACGCCATAATAATCTCTTCCTGAAGCCACAACAAATTCAATTCCTTTTTTTTGTGCTTTTTTTATGCTTTCAATACATTTAGGATTGATGTAACCATGAGATAATAAGGTTCCATCAACATCACTGACAATCATTTTAATCATATTCATTTCCTCCATAGTTCTATTATAAAAAAAATAGATGATAAGAAATGGTTTTTTCTTAAAAAGAAAAAGAGTCTAAACTCTTTCTAAAATTTGTTTATAATTTGGAAAATTAGTCTTTGATACTTTTTCTAAAATATCTTGTCCATATTTTTTTACTAAAAGATAACCAGCATCATTTGCAAGAATATTAAAGCCTCTTGGTAAAGTGATTTCTAAGGAATCACACATGTTTTGATAATATTGAAGATAAGCATATTGTGATAATATTTTTGCGCACATCATGGCTGGTGACATATCTTCTTTTTTAAATTCAAGGTGACGTACTACAATGGTTTTGTGTTTTAAATAACGATAGTATTTTTTAGGTGCTAAAAAAGCATCGATTGTTTTTATTGAAATAGGATAACTGATTCTTTGAATGACATTGATCATTGCTTGATTATAGAGATTTGCTTTCATACAAGAAAGTTTTTGTCCTTCACTAACATATTGATTATAATGGCTATTATCTAATAAAAGTAAACTATAAGTAAGCTTTTCTTTTAATACTTTTCCAAGCTGTATTATTTCTTCATTGCTTGTAACTTCTAAATTTAGCTTATTTAACCAAAATTCATCTTTTTGATCAACATAACAAGCCACAACGCATAATGGTCCAAAAAAATCGAGTGATCCTGTTTCATAACATCCAACGTGATTTTCCATATTATCCCTCCCATAATTTATTATAACATATCTTTTTTTAATTATTCACTAATCGAGTTTTGCTAGATAATGATTATAGAGTTTTTGACGTTCAAGTACTTGAATATGACCGTATTGAATATCAATGAGTCCTTCTTCTTTAAACTGATTAAGTACTTTAGTAACGGTCACTCGAGATATAGCTAAAGAATCAGCAATTTCTTGATGCGTATAAGGAATACGACCAAAAAGTAAATTTTTTTCTTTATTATTATCTTTTGATAAATCATAAAGAAAAGCGGCTACTTTTTCATAACGATTATAGGTTTGTGCCCATTTGAGTAATTGCGTTAAATGATTACAATTATCATTTAACATTTTTAATAAAGAAATCGTTAAATCTAGTGAAGATGATAAATAAGGATAAAGATCTTGTAAATGACAAGTAATAATTTCAACATCATTAATTGCGGAAACTGTAGTAGGACGATAAGCATTTTCATAAAGGGAAGACTCCCCAAAAATACGTCCTTTATCAAGAACATCGTAATTGATTTCATCACCATTTTTTTTAATATGATAAACTCGTACTCTGCCTTTTAAAACAAGACATAACTCATCGGCACAATCATCTTGCATATAAATAATCTCATTTTTTTGATAACGTTTAATAGTTCCTACTTGTTTAAAGTAGTCAAATAGTTCTTCATTAATTTTCATTTTTTCACCTTCTTTGTTAAATTGTAACATAGGTTACATTCTGATAAAAGAAAAACTGTTATTATTTCTTGCGAGGTGAGAGATATGAAAAAAGTGATTCAAATTATTATTGGAAATGTTTTAATGGCGTTTGCGGTTAGTGCATTAATTTTAGATCATTCTATTGTGGTAGGAGGGGTTTCTGGTATTAGTACAGTTTTTCATTTTTATACAGGAATTTCTGTTTCTTTATGTGTCGCAATTATTAATATTGCTTTATTTTTAATAGGCCTTTGTTTTTTAGGAAAGACATTTGCAATGAAAACATTGATTTCAACATTTTTATTTCCTGTTTTATTAGAGTTTTTTAATCAACAAACTTATTTACATGGTTTATTAGATGATCAACTTCTTGTTTGTATTTTAGGTGGTTTTTTATTAGGACTTGGAATTGGTCTTGTTTTAAAAGCTGGAGGATCAACGGGGGGATTTGATATTTTAGCGCTTATTGTTGAAAAACATTTTAAAGTTCCCGTAACTTTACTTGTTAATGGTATTGATGCGACAATTCTTATTTTACAAATTTCTTTCCATAGTGTTCCTGAAATTGTTTATGGGATTATGACAATTTTGATTACAGCTTATATGATGAATTATTTATTATCATCAGGTAAAGGTTGTGTTCAAGTTCTTGTCATGACAAAAGAAATTGAAAAGATGAAAATAATGATTTTAAATGATATGGATGCGGGAGTAACTTTATTAGATGGTAAAACAGGGTTTTTAAAAGAAAATACAGAAGTTGTTTTAACAATTTTACCATATCGTAAACTTCCTGATTTAAAAGATAAGATTAAAGAGATTGATGATAAAGCATTTATTATTGTTTCTCATGTAGAAGAAGTTAGTGGAAATGGTTTTACATATACAAAAGAAATGCGAGAAGCTTAATCTTAGATGTTCATTTAGGTGGACATCTTTTTTATTTTGATAGATAATAAGGAAAACGGGGGAATGAGTTATGAAAATTGAAATTGCATCTTTAGAAGACGCACAAGAATTAGTAGAGATTTATCGCTATTATGTTGAAAAAACAGCGATTACTTTTGAATATGAGGTACCATCTGTTGAAGAATTTAAACAAAGAATGGTTCATGTTATGGAAAAATATCCCTATTTGATTGCTAAAGAGAATGATCAAATTGTCGGTTATGCTTATGCAAGTTGTTTTAAAAATAGGGCCGCTTATGATTGGTGTGTTGAGACATCAATTTATGTTAATTATGATTTAAAAAGATGTGGGATTGGTAAAAAACTTTATTTAGCCTTAGAAAAAGCATTAAAAGCACAACATATTACAAATTTAAATGCGTGTATTTCTTCACCTATTGAAAATGATGAATATTTGGATACTAATAGTATTGATTATCATCATCATTTGGGATATCAAATGATAGGTAAGTTTCATCAATGTGGCTATAAATTTAATCGTTGGTATGATATGGTATGGATGGAAAAATTTATAGGGGAACATTTAGAAAATCAATTGCCAATTATTGAATTTAATAAAATCAAAGATCAAATAGATTTAAATGAGGAATAACAAATGGAATTAAAACAAGGCAGACCACAAGAAAAAAGAATAGCTAAAGAAGAAAGAGTTTATGATTTGTTAGAAAAACTACATATTGATTATCAACGCATAGACCATGAAAAAGCAGATACGATGGAAATATGTTTAGAAATAGAAAAATCTTTACAAGCAACGATATGCAAAAATTTATTTTTAGTAAATTCCAATAAAAGCCAATATTATTTATTAATGTTAAAAGGACATAAAAAATTCAAAACAAAAAATATATCGAAACAAATCAACAGTTCCCGTCTTTCTTTTGGAAGTGATGAAAAAATGCATGAATATTTAGATATTACACCTGGTTCTGTTAGTGTTTTAGGACTAATGAACGACGTTAAAAACAATGTTCAATTATTAATGGATCAAGATTTATTAGAAGATGAATACCTAGGTTGTCATCCATGCATTAATACAAGTAGTCTAAAAATTAAAATGCAAGATGTTTTTGATAAAATTTTACCAGCCATTAATCATCAAGCAATCTTTGTGGAGGTTCAAGACGGATAAAGAAGGAATCATGATTTATTTGTGCATGAAAGGACAAAATGAATGGCTAGAAGAAGTTAAAGCCTATTTTCAAAAGAGTTCTTATGTCTTAAAAGTAATTGAAATTGATGATTGGCAAAATGAACTTTCTTTAACAAATCAAAAAGGGAAAATTCTTTTAGAAAAAATTAAGCAAATACAATTAAAAAACAAATATTTAAAATGTTATATTAGCGGTTATTCTTTAGCAGGTTTATTTAGTCTTTATTCACTTCATGAACTTGATTTAGATGAGGCTATCAGTGTATCTGGGTCTTTATGGCAAGAAGGGTGGTTAGAGTATTTAAAGAATCATCCTATAAAAAACAAAAGAATCTATTTAAGTTTAGGAAGTAAGGAACATAAAACAAGAAATGCATTGATGAAAAATGTATTGAAAAACACCTTAGAAGCTTATAAAATCTATCAAAAAGAAAATGATTGTTTCTTTCAAAAAAATAATGGAAATCATTTTTTTGAAAGTGAACTAAGAATGAAGAAAGGATGGGATTGGTTTTTTTATGAAAAATAAGAAATTAACAGAAAAAAGACTTTTGCTTATTAAAAAAATACTATTTATATTAACGATTTTATTATTGATTTATCATGTAGGCTGGACAATTTTTATTATTGCTTTCCGCCATCATATTGGTGATGTTTACATAAAATATGTGACAACTATGATTTTTCGTATTCTTCAATTTAGTGCGATGTTACTTGTATTATCAGCACCTAGAATTTTACAAAAATGGTTTAAGATGCAAGTACCTTTAACACTTTATATAGTTATTGCATTTTTTGCCTTTAATGCTTTAGTTTTAGGAGATGGACTTGATTTTTATGGAAGATATCCATGGTGGGATTCTTTTTTACATTTCCATTCGGGTATAATTTTATCTTTTGTAGCCTTATGGTTTATTCATGTGATGATGGCTGAAAAAAGCAAATATATTTATATGAATAAATATTTTACATGTTTATTTTTAGTTGTGTTTTCTCTAGGAATAGGGGCTTTTTGGGAATTATTAGAATATAGTTGTGATGGGCTCTTTCATACCAATGCTCAACAATATATGGCTTCTACAAAAGGAACACTTGTTTCTAAAAAAGATATTCCTTTAAAAGGACATGAAGCTTTAAAGGATACAATGAAAGATTTAGCTCTTGATTTAGGAGGCTCTTTAATTGTAGCAACTTATGGTTTTATTAAACATGATGAAATATTAGAAAAAAGAAACGAGAGATAAATTATCTCTCGATGATATTTTGAGCTAGAGATTCTAAATGATTTTTAGAATCTTTTATTTTTTGAATTTCATCTGGCGAAGCTGTTTCATAATTGAATTTTCTAGTTATTTTCATTAAAGAAGCAAGTTCACCTTTAATTTGTTTTCTTAAAGCTTTATCCATTTCTTTTTTATGCGTTGCAAGACCATTTTGAACATTGATTATCAATGTTTCAACTTCATTTTTTAAAAGCATATTTTCTTTAGTAACTTGGTCTTGACTTTCATACATTTTCGCTTGTTTAATGGCTTCTTCAATATCTGCATCAGACATTTTAGAAGAACCTTCAATTGTCATACTTTGACTATTTCCAGAAGCTAAGTCTTTAGCAGAAACGTAAACAATACCATTACTATCAATATCAAAAGTAACTTCAATTTGTGGAACTCCACGCATCGCACGTTTGATTTTTTTAAGCTTAAATTTACCTAAAGATTGATTATCTTTTGCGAGTGGTCTTTCTCCTTGTAAAACATTGATTTCAACTTGTGTTTGAAAGTTTGCTGATGTCGTAAAGACTTGACTGTGACTGGTTGGAATCGTTGTGTTTCTTGGAATTAATGGTGTAGCAACACCACCAACAGTTTCAATAGAAAGTGTCAAAGGTGTAACATCTAATAATAAAACATCATTATCTTCACCATATAAAACCATTTCACCGCTTAGTTTTCCTGCTTGGATTGCAGCTCCTAAAGCTACACATTCATCAGGATTTAAGGATTTACTTGGTTCCATTTGAGTAATTTCTTTTACTTTTTCTTGAACTGCTAAAATACGTGATGAACCTCCCACTAAAATGACTTTATTTAAGTCTTGTGGTGTTAATCTTGCATCATTTAAGGCTGTTTGCATTGGTAAAACAAGACGATCAATTAAAGATTCTGTCAGTTCATTCATTTTTTGTCTTGTTAAGGTGATTTCTAAATTTTTTGGACCATTTACATCTTGATAAATAAAAGGTAAATTAATGATGGTACTTGATTGACTTGAAAGTTCTATTTTAGCTTGTTCACTAGCTTCTAAAATACGAGATAAAGCAATTTGATCTTTTCTTAAATCAATTCCTTCTTGTCTTGAAAAAGTATCAAGGACGTAGTCACTAATGGCTTTATTAAAATCATCTCCACCTAAATGATTATCCCCAGCTGTTGATAAAACTTCAATAACACCACTACCAATTTCAATAATCGAAACATCAAAAGTTCCACCACCTAAGTCAAAAACCATTACCTTTTGACCATAAGCATTTTCTAATCCATAAGCAAGAGCAGCAGCTGTTGGTTCATTAATAATTCTTAATACTTCTAAACCAGCAATTCTTCCAGCATCTTTGGTTGCTTGCCTTTGAGCATCGTTAAAATAAGCAGGAACTGTAATAACAGCTTGAGTTACTTCTTCTTGTAAGTAAGCTTCTGCATCCGTTTTTAATTTTTGTAGAATCATAGAAGAAATGAGTTGAGGAGATAGTTGTTTACCATCGATTTCCACATGATAATTTTGTCCCATTTCTCTTTTAATAGATGAAATCGTACGTTTTGGATTCATCGATTGTTGACGTTTTGCAAGTTCTCCAACAAGTTTCTTTCCATCTTTATCAAAAGCAACAATACTTGGTGTTGTCTTTTGGTTTTCTTTATTTTCAATAATTTTAGCTTTTCCATTTTCATAAAAAGCCATACAACTATTTGTTGTTCCTAAGTCAATTCCAATAACCTTTGCCATAATTTTCTCCTTCTAACAACATAAAATAGGATAATGATATCCGCCACCACAACAACATGACATCATACAATTTAAAAGCATAATCGAATAACAACAATTCATCATACTTGCTGGATTACCATATTGTTGACTGGTTTGACGATATTGTCTTGTATTTCCTTGTAATTGATTTAATAATAAAATATATTGCATATTCATGGGTTCCATTTGAACAGCTGTTTGAGCATATTCTTGAGCACGTATATTATTTCCTAAACCATTTTCGGCAATGGCAGATAAATAAAACCACATACTTGATTTATTACGTATTTGATTTAAAACGTTGATTGCTTCTTGATAACGCCCGCCTTGAATAAATCCTTGTGCTTCTTGATAAGCTTCTTGATCATTACCTGTATATTGATAACCACCAGTTGTTTGACCACC